>QFCD01000408.1_pt1 | contig 135467 bp, 112 predicted proteins | sample 5346081 | NCBI WGS metagenome assembly QFCD01 (sample SAMN09062251, study PRJNA434731) | Human gut metagenome, whole genome shotgun sequencing project. | isolation source: stool timepoint A gemcode assembly | host: Homo sapiens | collected 2015 | reverse complement strand
TGGATCACGGAAAAAAATCTAGGATTGCAGGCTGAACTGAATTTCATCCAACATGGATGGGATGAAAAGTTCGAGGACCAACCTCAGTATAAATACAGCCGGACAATCAACTACTTTGAACTTCCGATCCTGACACATATCTATTTTGGCAGTAAACGTTTCAGGGTATTCGTCAACCTAGGACCCAAAATAGGATATGCTTTCGGTGAAAAGACAGACGAGAATCTGAACGGAGCCAAGCCGAACACCGAAAACGAACAGCACGATATGCCAATCGAAAAGAAATTCGACTGGGGATTATGCGGTGGTCCGGGTATCGAACTTCGTACAGGAATTGGCTCTTTCCTCCTGGAGGGCCGCTACTACTATGCCCTCGGCGACATCTTCAACAGCCGTAAAGAAGATTATTTTTCCAAATCGTCTTCGCAGGTAATCTCGGCTAAGATCACGTATATGATTCCGGGATTTTAAGATTTATGATTGAACAATCTTAGGCAATATAGAAATCAAGGCTTACAATAATTTTGTAACAAAGACAAGCCAAGAATGGGCAGTAGGCTCCTCCCAAAACAAAAACGCCGCCTTTCCCTTTTTAAAAGTCTAAAGCTCTACTACATGGTTAGTTTTGCATTAGAAGTATTAAGAATTTATCAATGCTAATAGAGATAATATAGTCTTTAGGCTATCAGATTTAGGCAAAAAAAAGAGGATATCCCAGTGATGAGATATCCTCTTTTTTTTATATACTCCGAAATGATTATCTCAAGCGATCCAAAGAACGCACCAGTGCTTCGTCTGCCCCAATATTACGTATAGCCAAATAATCCAGAATCAGGCTGATTAACGGAAAAGAAAAGGCGATCTTCAAACTTAATGAGAATATCTCCTTTTGATTACCCAGATCCCAGTAAAAGAATGCAAAGAGACCGTAAAAACCTAACATCAAAATTGCATTAAATACGCAGATCCTTATCTGAAGGATTCTTTTCTTAAACAGGAAGATAGTCAAAAGAGCCAGCAAAGAGATCACGATTGTCAAAGCAAACAATCCCCATGTGGGATAAATAAGTTCCGGCTGAGCGGCCATTGTACTGATACCGGTCGCATCAAATGTAAACAATTGATCACCCGACTGCAACACGGCAAGCGGTAAAAACAGAATGGCAATCGTCAATGCCATTATAATAAGCAAATAAACCGTTTGTATTCTCTGTAACATAATAAAACAATTGACAATTAACAATTAACAATTGACAATTATTAGATGATACTCACCTAACCGTCAATTGTCAATTATCAATTGTCAATTAATTAAAGGTTATTCTTTTCTTTTGCAGGGTTCTTATAATACACCTTACCATCTTCATACTCCTTAGCTGCGATCAAAGTCGGTTTTGGGAGTTTTTCATAGTAACGTGAAATCTCAATCTGCTCTCTGTTTTCAAAAACTTCTTCCAAATTATCATTATAGGAAGCAAATTCCTGAAGTTTCTTTTCCAGATCCTGTTTCATCTCAACAGCAATCTGATTAGCACGTTTACCAATGATTGCAACAGTTTCATACACATTGCCCGTGTCTGATGACAGCTTCATCATGTCGCGGGTAACTGTATTCGACGGAGCGTTAGTCTTTCTGTAATCCATACTTACTTTATTGATTAGTTGTTTCGTTAATACGTATCTGTTATTCGCTTGCTGGCATAGTCGTAGAACTTCTGAACCTGTTTTACATACTTGCCTTCGGGATACTCGTTCATGTAATTGTAATATTCATCTACAACCTCACGGTAACGTCCCTGCAACTTTTCTTCCACACTAACCACAGCCAATTCGTATTTGGCACGAATGGTATAGAACATAAACTCTTCCCTATATTTTGAATACGGATAGTTCTTAAGTGCATTTTGCGCGGTAATCACACATGAAAGATAGTTGTTTCCCATATAGGTACCCAAGTTGAAATACAACCGGACTGCCAACAGTTCCTTATAGGCGAGCTTTTCCTGCAATTCGAACATAATGTTCTGAGCTTCTTTAGCACGTTCGCTTTGCGGATAATACTCCAAATATAATTGCAACTGGTTAATGGCTTCATACGTTTGCGCCTGATCCAAGCGGGGGTCCGGTGAATCCAGATACAATCCATAACCCGAATAATAACGGGCCAACTCGGTAAACTCGCCTTTCGGATAAGTCGTATAATAGGTATTAAAGTATTGCGAAGCAGTCTGGTAGTCTTTTTGTCCATAATAACTTTGCGCCAGCAGATACAAAGATTCTTCAGCATTAGCTGTACCTTTAAAAATAGGCACCAGTTCATCCAGCAAAGTGGCAGACTTCGAATATTGTTTTGCATTGAAATATTTCTTTGCATACGAATATTTCAATTCGTAGTCTGTACTTTTCAGTATCTTGTTATACTCCCCACAGGAAGATAACAGAACCGTAATCATCATCAATAAAAATACAACCTTTTTCATTCACATACTTTTAGCGCGCAAAGTTAAAGTTTTCCAACAAATAAACGAAGCGCTTAACGTTAATATTTACAACTTATATAAGTCACTGGCCGCAATCAGCTCCAGTTTATTGGCTTTCAGAACCTCCGCACACTTCTCCACATTGTCGGGACGAATGATCACATTGGCTGCCTCACCCTGAGAAAAAGCGTACATATACTCAATAAATATTCCGGCCGAAGTAATGATGTCCATCGCTTTAGCCAATGCTCCCGGCTGATTGGGGCAATGTAGGCAAACGACATCGGCCACGCTCACGGCATACAAGCGATCGCGTAAGACCTTGATGGCAGTATCCGTATCCGACACGATCAAACGCAAGATACCGAAGTCTGAATTTTCAGCAACTGTGAAAGCAGACATGTTTACGCCTGCTTCACCTAATATTTTTGCCACTTCCGTAAAACGGCCTTTCTTATTTTCCAGAAAGATAGATAACTGTTTAATTAACATGGGGGGATAAAATTTGATTTATAACTAATTATTTGTGATTTATGATTTATGAACTGTCGATAATTCATAAATCATAAATCAGAATTCTTTCCTATTCCAGTTTACGATTATCGATCACATGTTTGGCTTTACCCATACTCCGCTCGATGCTGCGCGGCTCGACAATCCTTATATCGGGTTGCAAACCGATTACACTCTGCATACGGTTCGCGATTTTCTTCTTCAAGGCAATCATCTTGTTCATTTCGTCCGAATAAAACTCCTGACGCACTTCTACTTGAATCTGGAATGTGTCCGTATTGTTTACACGGTCGACCACAATCAGATAATGCGGTTCGAATTCCGGCATTTCAAGAATGACCGATTCCACCTGCGACGGAAATACATTCACACCCCGAATAATCAACATATCGTCACTACGTCCGAGAATACGTCCCATACGAACTGCCGTACGTCCACATTCGCATTTATCATAAATCAAATGCGTCAGGTCGCGCGTACGGTAACGGATCATAGGCATCCCTTCTTTTGTCAATGTCGTGAAAACCAATTCTCCGTGCTGTCCAGGTTCTACCGGTTCCAAAGTAACCGGATCCACAATTTCAGGAAAAAAATGGTCTTCCCATAAATGCGTACCGTTCTGACACTCGCACTCTCCTCCAACTCCCGGACCACAAATCTCTGTCAGCCCATAGATATCATAGGCCTTGATATTCAGCTTGCTTTCCAACTCTTTACGCATATTTTCCGTCCAAGGTTCAGCCCCAAAAGCACCGACACGCAACTTGAATTCTTCCAACGGTATGCCGGATGAGTGAATTGTTTCTGCCAGATACAACGCATAGGAAGGCGTGCAAGCCAACCCCTTAGCGCCAAAATCATGCATCAACTGAATCTGTTTCTGCGTATTGCCACTACTCATCGGAATTACCGTCCCGCCGATATTCTCGACTCCGGCATGTGCTCCCAAGCCTCCTGTAAACAAGCCATAACCGTATGAAACCTGCACCGAATCATTCTTGGTCAGACCATAAGCGGTCAGACATCGTGCCACCACTTCAGCCCAAATAGACAGATCTTTCCGGGTATAACCGACAACAATAGGCTTTCCCGTCGTTCCGGAAGAAGCGTGCAACCGGACAATCTCAGACATCGGCACGGCCATCAGCCCGAAAGGATAATTGTCCCGCAAGTCCTGTTTAACGGTAAACGGGAGCTTCACTATATCGTCAATAGAATGAATATCTTCCGGAGTAATCCCCATTTCCTGCATTTTCTTACGGTAGAAAGGAGAATTATGATAAGCGTGTTCAACAACCCGCCTTAAGCGGATACTCTGTAATCTCCGCATTTCCTCGCGGTTCATACATTCGATAGTCTCGTTCCAAATCATGGTATCAGTTCGCTGTCTTTTAATGTTAATAGTCTAAATCAGTTGCAAAGTAATAACTTTTTTGCAAAGAAACCTTCTTTTTAGTTCTCCTTTTATGCCACCTCGTGCTTATCTTACCGTTTTCATCCGTCTCCGAACTTGTTAAAACAGCATATAAACCTTTTTTATAGGGAGATTATTGTCGTAAAGGTATGACATAAAATGAAGCAGGACAGCAGACAAACTAATAAACAAAAGCACAAATGTTTGCATACACCCACATCTTGCGACCTTCTACATCCGGGTGTAGCGTTCCATAGACCCGGATGTTCAGGCCCCATACATCCGGATGTTCAGCCGAAAATCATACTACTTTGCTAATAATAAAATACCTATCTATCACAAATAGCCTATTTGATTTTGTGATAGATGTGTGATAGATGAAAACGCCATCTATCACACATCTCACGCTTTAATTAACAAAGCACACACGCAAAAGCGTGATAGAGTGATAGAGATTTATGAACATCATGAATTCTTCGTCATGGCAATTACATATTATTATACCATACCGGTCCCGGCCGGTTACCCATTTCAAACTCCAATGTGTCACCATTCATAATCTGCTCATGGGTAATATAGCTCTTGTCATACGGTCGGCCATTCAACTTCACAGATTGAACATAGATATTTTCACGGCTTACAGCCGGAGCCAAGACCACAAAAGTTTTGCCGTTTGCCAAATGCATCTTCACTTCTGGAAATATCGGAGTTCCGATCTCATACTTGCCACTGATCGGATCAACCGGATAGAAGCCCATCGAACTGAATACGAACCAAGCCGACATCTGTCCGCAATCTTCATTCCCACAAATACCGTCCGGAGCATTCTGATATAGGTTGTGCAGGACCTCAGCCACATACTTCTGCGTCTTCCAGGGCTGTCCTACTTTATTATATAAATAAATCACATGATGGCTCGGTTCGTTGCCATGTGCGTATTGCCCGATCATACCGGTACTGAAGATCGGCAGGTCTTCTGTCGATTTCGGAACATAGGTGAACATACTGTCCAGTTTCTCAGCGAAACGTTCCTTGCTTCCGACCAGGCCGACCAGACCGTCCAGATCCTGAGGTACAGACCAGAAATATTGCCAGCCATTACTTTCACAGATATCTTCGGTATAGTCGTCGGGGCTGAAGTTTGCAGCGAAGTTCCCTTTCTCGTCACGCGGCTGCATGAAAGAAGTGGCCGGATTATAAACATTCCGGTAGTTCTGAGCACGTTTGTAGAATTCATCGGCGATCTCTTTCTTGCCCATCTTCTTTGCCATTGTTGCAATACAATAATCATCATAAGCATATTCCAATGTCTTGGATAACGACCAGTTCTCCCATTTCTTGGGATCGCCGTAGGCCGGGACATACCCTAACTTCTTGTAATCACCGATTCCCCGGTAATCATCACGGTTGGCCGTAGCAATACAAGCCTCAAGTGCTTTTTCCGGATCGAAATTGCCGATACCTTTCAGATACGCATCCACAATTACGGGAACGGCATGATATCCGATCATCATATTGGTTTCCCAGCCATACAAATTCCACAATGGCAAAGCCCCATTCTGTTCATAGAATTTCAAGAAACCTTTGATCATATCATTTGCACGTTCTGGTTCGGTATAGGTAAATAGCGGATGAGAAGCGCGATAAGTATCCCACAACGAGAAAGTGGAATAGTTCGTCCATCCGTCCGCTTTATGGATCTGCTGATCCGGGCCGTAATAGGAACCATCCACATCACTGTAAATAGTCGGAGCGATCATGGAATGGTACAAAGCAGTATAGAACTTCACCAGGTCATCAGTATCCGAGCTTTTCACCTCTATTTTAGAAAGCTGCTTGTTCCATGTTTTGGCAGCCTGCGCTTGATAATAATCGAAATCGTCTTTCGAAACCTCCGCACGCAGGTTCTTGCCTGCTCCTTCCATACTGACACCGGATATACCTGTCGTTACTAAAATTTCCTCATCTTTCTCCGTATTGAAATCGAAACGGGCAATATAGGCCGTACCGATCCTGCCACGATCTTTCGTTACGATAGAAGTTGTGTCCATATGGCAAGCCATGAAAGGTTTCGAGAAACGAGTCTCAAAATAAACATGCTGCAAAGGAGACCAGCCTTGCGAGAAACGATATCCCCGGATCGTCATCGAATCGACCACTTCTATATACGAATCCAACGTGAAGTCCCAGTTCATCGCCTTTTTGAGGTTCAAGAATACGGATGCCTCTGCTTTGGGGAACGTATAACGCTGAATACCGCAACGTTCAGTCGCGGTCAACTCGACATTAATATTGTAATCTTTCAGCAGCACACGGTAATAGCCAGCCGAAGCCATCTCGTCATTGTGCGAAAAAGTCGAATAGACGCCCAAAGGAGCAGGTGCCTCCTTATATGGACGAGTCACCGGCATGAAAGAGATATCGTACAAATCGCCCGCACCTGTCCCTGACAAATGGGTATGGCTGAAACCGGCGATAGTCGTGTCGGGATAAAAATAACCGGAAATACGGTCCCAACCGGGAAGCCCGTTGTCAGGACTCAACTGAACCATTCCGAAAGGGACTTGCGCTCCCGGATAGGTATTACCCGTAAAGTCTGTCCCGATAAAAGGATTGACATATTGTGTATAATCATCCGCCTCCTGTTGTTTTTCCGGCGTGCAGGCTGCCAGAGCCAGCAAGGAGACCGCCAATAAGGATATGTGCCTCATGTTTACTTTATGTTTTAGTCTTGACAAAGATAAAAAAAGAGACGTACAATAAAAACTGTACGTCTCTTCTATAACTATTTTACGATGTCCGTAGTTTTAGGCCGGTGCGATTTCCGTACTATCTTCATCCTCGTCATCTGCATCTCCATTCGTGTCATTCTTCACAAAGAACGCACTCAATTCGAACAATCCATACAGCGGGAAGAATACGATACCCAATGTGAACGGGTCACTACTTGGGGTGATAAATGCAGCAGCAACCAACAACCCCACGATAGCATGCCGTCTGTATTTGTGGAAGAACGAACGTTTCAACAAACCGATCTTCGACAACAGCCACGAAACCAACGGCATTTCAAAAACGATTCCCATCACAAAGATCAGCATCAGGAAATTATCCATATACGAATCCAAAGAGACCTGTTCCGTTATATTGGCACTCAACTGATAAGTTGCCAAAAAGCGCAGCGTCATCGGGAATACCATAAAATATCCGACAGCACATCCGATAAAGAACATGATTGTTCCCAAAAGAAATACCCATTTGACATTTTTCTTCTCATTCTCATACAAAGCCGGACTAATGAACTTCCAGATTTCCCACATCAGATAAGGGAAAGTAAGCACAAGTGCCAACCAGAACGAGGTGGTCATGTGAGTAAAGAACTGAGATGCCAATCTGATATTAAACACATCCACATGAAAATTATCATTACAGAAATCAGGCAGAACATCAAACCACGGACTGACATTGACCAACCACTGGTTCAAATCGCACAACCATCTGTAAAAGATAAAATCGGAATAACAGGGTGCCAATACTACGCGGTCAAATATACCATCGCTACCACGCATAAAGGCAAAACTGCCTATCGCAAAGATAAAGAGCGCTAAAAAAGAACGGAACAAAGTCCAACGAAGTGCCTCCAGGTGGTCCCAGAAGGACATTTCTTCTTGTTCTAATTCTGCCATCTTTTACTTTTTATCGGTATCGTCTATCTTAATGTCGTCTTCTAATCCTTTTACACCGTCTTTAAAGTTTTTCACACCTTTACCGATACCTTTCATCAGTTCAGGTATTTTTTTACCACCGAAAAGTAACAAAACAATAATGGCAATGATGATAATCTCGCCAGTTCCTAAATTTCCAAGAAATAATAATTGATCCATGATATTGTATAAATTAGTCGTTAATATTCCTGTTATCGATGGGGCAAAGATACAATTTGTAATGAATAGTACCCCAATTATTCTAAATTTATTACCTTTGCGCCATCTTAAAAAACTGAAATTAGAAAAAGATTAGAAAAAATGAAAGCGTATGTATTTCCCGGTCAGGGTGCCCAGTTTGTCGGAATGGGAAAAGACCTTTATGAGAACAATTCCCTTGCAAAAGAGATGTTTGAAAAGGCTAACGAAATCCTCGGTTTCCGCATCACGGATCTGATGTTCGCCGGAACAGACGAAGATCTGCGCCAGACAAAAGTGACACAGCCTGCCATTTTCTTACACTCAGTCATTCTTGCAAAAACATTAGGTGACCAGTTCAAACCGGATATGACAGCCGGACACTCTTTAGGAGAATTCTCCGCGCTTGTTGCAGCCGGAGCCTTGTCTTTCGAAGACGGACTTGTTCTGGTATCCAAACGTGCTATGGCGATGCAGAAAGCCTGCGAAGCCACACCCTCGACAATGGCTGCCGTTCTGGCATTGCCGGACGAAAAAGTAGAAGAGATCTGCGCAAGCATCGAAGGTGAAGTCGTCGTATGTGCAAATTACAACTGTCCGGGACAGCTTGTCATCTCCGGCTCCGTACCCGGTATCGATGCCGCATGTGAAAAGATGCTGGCAGCCGGTGCAAAACGTGCACTGAAACTGAAAGTCGGCGGTGCATTCCACTCCCCTCTGATGGAACCGGCTCGTGCAGAACTGGCTGCCGCTATCGAAGCGACTCCGATCCACAAACCGTCTTGCCCTGTTTACCAAAACGTAAGCACGAAAGGCGAAACCGGCCCTGAAACAATCAAGACTAACCTGATTGCCCAGCTGACTGCCCCGGTCCGTTGGACACAGAGCGTTCAGAACATGATCGCCGACGGTGCCGATCATTTCATCGAACTAGGTCCGGGCGCTGTACTTCAAGGATTAGTGAAAAAGATCAATAAGGAAGTAACGACAGAAGGCATGCAATAAACAGTTTGCTTCATTCATATAAAAAGGTTGGTAGGAAAGTTCTTCATCGAACACCTACCAACCTTTTCTCATATCACTACTTCAGATTCCACCACAAGGCAGTCTCCACCACATCCGGTCCGCCCAACAGTTCGAGGGCTTTATTATAACCTTCCAGGTTGTTCGTCTGGATATTGGCCGGATAGCGATAACGCTTCGGATAAAACTCCAAACGGCATTCTTTTGAAGTGGCAACTGTCAAGGGAACCTGGTTCAACGGGTTATAGTCTTTTTCGACGGCCTGATTCTCGAAAAAAGGCAAACCGATACGGCGATGGTCGCTCCAAACTTCCTCGGGCAACCAGGGAACCTGAGCAATATATTTCTGTGTGAAGATCTTCGTCATCGCATCGTTATTATATGCACCGCCACGATAGATGGAATTTTTCGGATATGTATAAGTCATCGTCTTGTTCTCTTTTGTGTACGGATCAACATAGTTTACGATATAAGGCTTTGCCTCCGTTGTATGGTCGAAACTGACAGATGTCCCGATCCGATTATATTCGGTAGAAGACAGATAAGCACCGACTTCACTCAACAAGCCGTGGTACTCGAAGCTCGCAGTCACTCCGTTCTCGTAGTTCGATTTGGGAGAGCCCGGAACATCCCAACCACGCACGCCGGCTTCAGCCAGCAAGAAATAACTTTCCCAAGGACCGAAATAGACACGTTTCTGAGTACTCATGCGGTATTGCTTCGACATGGACGGATAGTTATAGTTTTTTCCGGTCAATTCGGTAGCCAAACTACCTTTCACATCCCATTCACCGGCCACCCATGTCCCCCAAGTATATCTAGGATCGATTGTCAGCATCGGCTTCGTGTTATCATCCGGATCGAACAGGGAGACCGGTTTCACCTCGCTGGCCGCCCCGATATAATCGGAATAAACCACACCATCGTTCCATCCTACTACACTAAATAACTTCGGTGCACGTGGATCGACATATTGTGGAACGCCGTCGAAATAAAATCCGGCACACGGATCGTTCGTCGTCAACGGAAAATGCCTATCCAAATACAAGCCCATGTAAGTATGCGGGTTCTTCAGATGTGCTTTCAATGAATCAGGTAGTGGAAATTCGTTACTTCCCAAGCCGACCACGAGATTCTTGAATGTAACGGACATCGCCTGTGCATTCCAGGTACGGGACATAACGCTGGTCAGGTCGCTCCATCCGTCCTTTTCCTGTACACCGGCAAGTTCGGAAAGTGAAGAAATATATCCTTTGGAAGCGGCATCTTCAAACTCTCTTTCAGCCAGCTGCGGGTTTGCATTCACGATACGCATTGCCAGGCGCATACGCAGAGAATTGGCATATTTCTTCCACATATTCACATTTCCGGCATAGAAAGCGTCTTCAGCCGACATCGGAGACATATCAATTGACGGGTCGAGCGCGGCTTCCGCCTCCTTTAGTTCTTTGAGAATAAAAGTATAAATCGCTTCTACACTGTCGTACTCGCCCGGAACGCCCGAAAAAGCATCCAACGCCGGAATCGGCCCGAACCCGTCAGAGACCTCCGAGTTCAGGTAAGCCCGCCAGATACGCGCCATCTGGATCACATTCTTATAATACGGATAGAGATCAGCTTCACCATCAGCCACTTTCTTCTCGCCCAGTTGAACGGCTTTAGTCGCCTGATTCAACCATTTCACGGCGTAGTCGTTGCTCAGGTAGCGCGTGATATAATCATAATTATCCGTACCGATCGTGAAACCGCTTCCCCGATTGAAACGAGACGCCCGGTTCCAAGTCAGGATAAACATACGTTCGGCGATCTCCGGATTCATCTGGTCACCGACGATCGAGGCATTCAAGAACCATTCAGGCTTTACCTTGCTTTCATCCACCTGGTTCGGATCTTCATTTATCTCCTGAAAATCGTTACAGGAAGAAAACAATGCCGCCATAGAGAATAGGCCTGCTAATATTTTATTTTTTGTGTTCATATTATGTTGTTTCTTTTTATATCCTTTACAAAATGATTGCAAATTATCAAAAACCGACCATCCGGTCTTCCGGAAAGGTTTTGTAAGCTTTTTAAAACCCGACCGTTACGTTAAACGTGAACGAACGGCTCGTCGGAGCGGCCCCGTTTTCGAAACCAGTCGCATTCGTGTTGGTTGCCGAAACGGATTCGGGGTCAATACCTGGCAAATTGTAATGGATCATCCATACATTGTTGCAGGTAGCAGACAGATTCAAACGCTGGAACGGCGTCTTTTTCAGCATCGCTCTGTTGAACGTATATCCTAAAGTGATGTTACGTAGACGAATATTGGTTGCGTCATATGTGAAAACCTCCGGCAAACCGTAATTACCGGTCGATCCGATCCGCTCCCAATAGTTCTGGTGAGTGACCGGAACATTGTTTTCCACATATCCTCCGTCTTTCCTGACAACCGTGTTAGGCACGACAAAATCCTGACGTTCACCGTTCACAACCGTTCCGGCTGCATTACCACGGACAAATAGGTTGGAAGCTGTTGCCGAATAGATGTCGCCACCGATACGGAAATCGACCAGGAAACTCAAGTTAAACCCTTTATATGAAAAACTGTTCGTCAAACCCAGCATCCAGTCCGGACTTTGGTTACCCACCTTGCTCTTTTCAGCAGAGATCAGAGGTAGGCCGTCGTCTCCCACAATCACTTTGCCATAATGCGGACTGTCCTTGTCCGTCACACGCAGAAAGGTCTGTCCGTAAATATCACCATAATAACTGCCTTGTGCCGCCATGATCTGGATCGCATCCAATGTCTTGATGTCATAAAGCGTCACGCCCGGATACAGGTCGATGATCTTATTGCGATTCAAGGAGAACTGGGCTGTCGCATTCCAGTTGAATCCCTGCACGTCCGGGCTCTGGAAAATGGCACCGTTCAACGAGATTTCCAGACCTTCGTTCTGGATATTACCGGCGTTCACCTTGCGGGAACTATACCCGGCAAACGGGTCGAGCGGCAGGTTCAGCAACTGGCGGGTCGCATTCGTCTTATACCAGGCGAAATCCAAACCCAAGCGGTTCTGCAGGAAACGCACGTCGAGACCGGCTTCCCATGATTTGATCAACTCGCTTCGTACGCTCGAATCAAACAAGATTTGGCCGGGAGCAGCCGTCGTATTCCCGTTTTCGTCTTTTCCTACCGTGTAATTATTGTACAATTGATAGGGATCAAGATCATTACCGACTTCCGCATAAGAAGCCCTCACCTTTGCAAAGGTGAACCACTCCGGCATGTTTCCGCCGATCTTAGGTAACATATCCGAGATCACACCGGAGAGACTGACCGAAGGATAGAAATAAGAGCGATTGTCTTTGGACATAGTAGATGACCAGTCGTTACGGGCTGTCACGTCTAAAAACAGATAGCCGTCCCAGTTCAGTTGCAATGATCCATAAAGGGAATTCATCTTCCGGCGGATCAACTCGGAGGTAACGGTCGGTTTATTAATGCCGTTGTTCAAGGAGAAAAGGTCTGGAACCAGCAATTCACCAGCCGAAGCGTTCATCTTGGTTCGCTGCTGCATCATCAGGTTACCTCCGAATGTCACGAAACCGCCCAAGCGGTCCAGCAGGTTGTCTTTGCGTGCGGTAGCCAGGAAGCTGTAGTTATTTTCGTAGAATGTCTCAGAACCTTCATTATACAGGCCGCGGGGCGAGGTGTTACCGCCGGCATATACTTTCTCATTTTTGGTCGTCGTATAATAGTCGGTACCGCCACGCAGTTCGATATCGAACCAGTTGGTCGGCGCATACTTCAACGATACGTTACCCAACAGACGGTTACGGGTATCATTGTTCTGCCGGTATTTGGTCACCCAGTACGGGTTTTCCTGCGGGTTCTTGGAGGCATCCCACCAGATCATATTGCCTTCTTCATCCACGCTGCTCTTAAATTCCTTAACATTCAAGGAACGAGGCAGACCGTATATCGTGTTGAACGCATTTGACGGGTTCACGCCTTGGATCGGGCGGTTATGGGCATTCATATTTATATAGTTCACTTTGGCATCCACCTTCCATTTCTCCGCCTTATCGAGAAACGTGGTGGCACGCAACGTAACGTTCGTCTTATTCAGTTTCGATTCCGGTGTGATACCGGCATCATCCGAACGGTTAATAGATGCGAAGACAGAAGTTCCGTTAACATTCTGCTGGAAACTGACGCCTTCGTTAAAAGAGGTTCCTGTATGGAAGAAAGCATCGATATTATCATATGTCTGGAGAGGCACTTGGCGTCCGAGCCAATCCGTCACAGTCTGGCCTTCAGCTTTCGGTCCCCAACTCAAACGGGACTGGTTGTCATAAACTCCGACCGATCCTTGTCCGAAGCTGTTTTGCATATCCGGTTTCAAGAAAATGGATTCAGCCGTGATACCAGCATTCACCGTAATCCCCAGCCCTTCGTTTTTCCGTCCCGATTTGGTCGTGATCAGGATCACGCCGTTACCGGCCCTCGAACCGTAAAGTGCAGCTGCCGAAGCTCCTTTCAGGACCGTCATCGATTCGATATCTTCAGGGTTAATATCAGAAAGGCCGTTACCCATATCGGCTCCGGAATTACCCCAAACATCATCCACACCGCCTGTAAAATTATCCATCGGCGTACCGTCCACCACGATCAATGGCTGATTGCTACCGGTCAGCGAACTGTTACCACGGAGCACGATCTTCGAAGAACCTCCCACCCCGTTACTGGAGCGTACAATCTGTAAACCGGAAACTTTACCAGACAACGAATTGGCCAAATTTGGTTCGCGGGAAGACAACAACTCGTCTCCCTTCAATTCCTGCATGGCGTAACCTAACGCTTTTTTATCACGCTTCATACCCAAAGCAGTCACGACTACTTCATCCAATTTTTGCGTGTCCTCTTCAAGATGTACAGACAAAGAGGCTTGTCCTGCATAAGGAATCTCCTGTGTGGCGTAACCGATAAAGGATATTTGGATAATATCCCCATTTTTTACCCCATCCAACGTAAAGTTGCCATCCATATCGGTCATTGTCCCGTTGGTGGTTCCTTTTATAACAACAGACGCGCCGGCAACCGGTCCCAAAGCATCTTCGACGGTTCCCGTTACTTTTGCATTTTGTTGGGAAATGTCAGTGTCTGGATTACCTGCACTTGAAGCCGAGTATATATTCCCGGAGAAACATAACGTGCTCGCAAGCAAAACCATGCTGACAGGCTTAATTCTTTTCAACATAACTAATGTTTTTTGTTTAAATTATGATACATGTCTTGGCTGAAACCAACATCTTTTTTGATATATGTAACACAAAAAAAGAGAAGTTGTTTTGTATTTAACCTTTCGGGTAAAAGCAGATCATGCTGAAAAAGTAATCCGAAAACATATTGACAAATTGTTTCACAAGGACAGAGAAACAAGAAGAAAAGACAAATGGAGAAATACAAGAAACTTTTTTTTCGATTCGGGAACAAAAAATAAAAAAGGATGCGGCAGGAAATGGTTATCTGAGTGATGAAACGATTGCGAATCGTGCATCAGATGCCTTATTAAACTATATGGAAGCATGTTATGAAAAGAATGGAAATCTGGATGCCAAAGCACAGAGCTATTGGAGAGCTTTTCGCGAACGTGCTCATCCCGATACAGATTATAATAAGACAATCGCTGCTACTGTTATGAGCGAAGAGGCCAAAAATGACTGGGGAGAGGAGAGACTTATTACGCTGGGCAACTGGTCAATCCAACCTTGTATAACATCGATCGGCTGACCGTTTGCCATTAAAAAACCATCGACCATACCACGGGTCACACCGACACCATAATCGCCTAACCACACTCCTACACCGACACAATGCACCTAGCCGAGACCTTTACTATACAGCACTTCGCTATAAGACGATATATCCACAGCCAAGAACATATCCATATATGGGTTAGCAGGCTCCTTTTTCTTTTCCCGGCCATCCCGGACCATTCGGAACGAATGCTGTATTTTTGAATATGAATCCATTTGGTTAGGGTTCTTACCGAATCATTCCATCGAAAGCTATTATTGTTGTTTACAACTGGTTTTCCTGTTCTACCGCTTTTTGTAATAATTACACCAAAGGAACACAAACCCTGCAAATGGAAGAAACGGCAGCATCTTTCAATGCAGAAATATTCTCAATATCCTGCGGGTTGACAGCGTTGATACCACCTTCCATGCCATCAATCAAAACCAATGGACTACCACTGGAGGAAGATTATCATCCATATTCGTCATGATGCCGTTAGTGGTTCCTTTTAACAATCACAGAAGCTCCGGCAACAGGATTAGGCTAATAGGTCTGATTCTTTTGAATCATAATTTGTGTTCCATGATATTGAAAGAATTACTCTGATTTTCATAATAACTTCTTATTCAATGAAACAAGCAGGCTCACACATCTTTGTGTTTTCAATGTTTAAAATGATATTAGTTCTAAAAGAACTCTGCACATTTCATATCGGTGTCAAAGATATGAAAATTTTCCGTTGTACTGTTATTTTTCTAAAAAAAATACGTAGAAGTTTCTTTTTTAACATTTTACTCTTTTGGTATTACACAGGTATTATTCTGTTTATCAGAATAATGTATCCATTGGAAATATGTAACTATATAAAAATAGATAAATAAAAAACATGGTCGTACTTCTGCTAATTTGTTAACAGAAGTAATTTAAAGAGACTTGTGTATTTTAAGTAATTATTGCATAATATATTTTACTTGTTTAATTTATTGAAAATCATATTGTTATGAAGTTGTATCAAAATGTATTAAAGCTAAAAATACCATAGTTCTTTTAGAACTAATTACAAACACAGATAAACTTTATACGCAAAAGCTAAAAACTCTAACATTTTGTATATATGATGTAGAAAAGCGATAATAAGCGCCATCATTTTAATTAAAAGAGCATTCTTTCAATTAAATATAAGACACAAATTATGTTGAAAAATTTCAAACCTATCAGCTTAATCTTGCTGGCAGGTGCCACTTGTTTCCCAGCAAGTATATTTGCAGAAACAATGCCCTCCAAGCAAGGTATGAACATTTCCCAGCAGAACGGAAAAGTTACAGGTACTGTGGTAGATGATCTAGGGCCTGTTGCCGGAGCATCGGTCGTAGTGAAAGGAACAACCAATGGAAACATTACCGACATGGATGGTAATTTCACATTGGAAGGTGTAAAAAATGGAGACATCATTCAGATCTCTTTCATTGGTTACACAACTCAAGAAATCAAATACACAGGACAATCCACTCTTCAAATCAAATTAGCGGAAGACACTCAAAAACTGGAAGAAGTCGTAGTCGTTGGCTATGGCGTACAAAAGAAGGTAAACCTGACCGGCGCTGTAGGGATTGCAGATAGCGAAATTCTGGAAGATCGTCCGATCGGAAACATTGCACAAGGTTTGCAAGGAGCTATTCCAAACTTGAATATTGATTTCGCCAGTGGTAATCCAAATGCAGCTACTACATTTAATGTACGTGGTGCAACTTCACTGAATGGAGGACAAGCACTATTGTTAGTCGACGGAGTCGAAACATCAGACTTGTCTTTGCTTAACCCACAAGATATCGAAAGCGTATCAGTATTAAAAGATGCTGCCTCTGCTTCTATTTATGGTGCCCGTGCCGCTTTTGGCGTTGTATTGATCACAACTAAAAAAGGGAAAAAAGAACAAAAAGTTCAAATCAACTACAATAACAACTTTTCTTGGTCGATGGCCTCTCGCTTACCGGATGGTGTTTCTTCCGATAAGTGGATTCGTGCCATGAATCAGGCAAACGTGAACAATGGCAGCGGACAGTATTTCAAAGATGAGCACGTTCAGGCTGTAGATGATTTCATTGCGGGGAGAGGTCCTTCTGCATTTTATACAACAGACAATTCAATAACTGCTGCCGGACAATGGGCTTATGCTGGGAACACCGATTGGTTCGACGTAATGTACAAACCGTCATTCATGCAACAACATAATGCAAGTATCAGCGGTGGTTCAGACAAGACGACTTACTACGGCTCTATTGGTTATAAAGGACAAGATGGTATTTTGCAATATGGTACGGATAAATACAAACGTATTAATATGTCTTTCAACTTTTCCACTCAGATTACAAAATGGTTGGAAGTAACTTTCCGTACAAAATATAACCGCAATACAAGTGATTATCCCTACACCAGCAATTTTAATTTAGGAAACATTTTTTACGAAATCTATCGTGGATTCCCAACTATTCCTGTTTACCTGCCAGATGGTAATAATTTTGCTGGTATAGCAGGTAGCAACTTCAACTATAACTTTGCTGGTTTATTAGATGGAGCTGGGCGAGACAAAACCAACTCGGATGACTTTTGGTACACTGCCGCCTTTAATCTGACACCGTTAGCCGGTTTATCAATCAAGGGAGATTATACCGGAAACAAATTCTATCAAGATCAAACCCAGCACGGCAAGATACTGTATCAGACAATGCCAGAAGAAAGTACGTTATCTCCGCTATCCGTTGGTACACCTGGAGGTGTAACAAAAGCTAATTACGGAGATACTTATCAAGCATTGAACTTATGGGCTGACTACAAGAAGTCATTCAATGACAAGCACAATTTAGGTGTAATGGTCGGTTACAACCAAGAAAGCAAAAAGACGACTAAATTAAGCGTAAGCACTAGTAATCTATTTGATAACAATTTCCCTGTCACCGATTTGGCCAGTACTTATAACATGCCAAGTGAAGAAGCAACAATCTGGGCTGTACAGGGTGCGTTCTTCCGTTTGAATTATGATTACATGCAAAAATATTTACTTGAGGTAAATGGTCGCTATGACGGTTCATCCAAATATATGTCTGGTGATCGTTGGGGATTCTTTCCCTCGGTATCAGCAGGTTGGCGTATCTCTGAAGAAAGTTTCTTCGAACCAGCTCGTAATATTTTCGACAACCTAAAAGTCAGAGCTTCATATGGCTCATTAGGCAATCAAGTTACAGATGGCAATTTCCAATATTTAAGTTTCTTGACAAGCGAATCTTTGGCCTATCTGATGAACGGCGGTATCATTAGTGGCTTGAAAGCTCCGACATTGGCTAGTACAAACATCACATGGGAAAAAGTTTACACAACCAATATCGGTTTAGACTGGACTATGCTGAACGGCCGTTTCACTGGATCTTTTGACTATTACATCCGCGATACAAAAGGAATGGTCGTAAACAAAACTTACCCGGCTGTATTAGGGACGACAGGTGGTAAAGAGAACTTGGCAGATATGAGAACCAAAGGTATGGAATTATCTTTAACGTGGAACGATCAGATTAAAGACGTGGCCGGCAGTCCTTTGGATTACTCTATCAGCATCGGCATCTCAGACAACACTTCTGAGATCACGAAATATGATAATCCGACATTAAGTTTGGATGAAACTCATTACCAGGGAAAGAAAATCGGCGAAATTTGGGGATATGTAACAGATGGCTTCATTAAAGATGAAGCTGAAGCCCAAGAAATGGCCAATAAACAGGCTTTCATCAGCACAACTTGGAAACCAGGAGATATTCGTTATGCAGATTTGAACGGTGATGGAAAAATTGACCGTGGAAATAATCGTGTTGGTGATTCGGGCGACAAAAAAGTCATTGGTAATACAACTCCCCGCTACAATTTCAACCTCAACTTGAGTGGTTCATGGAAAGGTTTTGACTTACGTCTGTTCTTCCAAGGTACAATGAAACGCGACGTATGGTTGGACTCTCCTGTATTTTGGGGATACAAGACAGGTATTTGGTGGGCTAACTTAAATGATTACATCATCGATAACTCTTGGAGTGAAACCAATACGAACGCTTACTATCCTATTCCGACTTGGAGTGATAGAAGTAAACAAACACAGACAAAATATCTGCAAAACGGTGCTTTTATCCGTCTGAAAGATGTTACATTAAGCTACACTATTCCTAAAGCGCTCATCAATAAATACGGCATTGGTCAGCTAAAAGTGTTCGTAAGCGGTCAGAATCTTTGGGAAGCTACAGGATTGTACAAATACCTCGATCCGGATGCTGTAGGCAGACGTGACAATAACGGTAACTTGAAAGTTGACGACAACGGTAGTGTTTACCCGTTCACCCGTTCTTATTCATTTGGTATCAACGTAACATTCTAAAAACAGACAAAGTAACATGAAAAAGTCAATTATATTATTTGGTGGTTTATTGTTCCTCACAACCCAAAGTTGTGATGTACTGGATAAAGAGCCATTAGACTCTATCAGTACACAACAATACTTTGCAAATGCCAATGCACAGGCATTAGAGCAATATTGTAATGATTTATATCCCAAATTAATCACCGGACATGGAAATCCGAACGAATATAATTTTGGGATGATGGAAACTGATTTCCAGTCTGATGACCTACTTCCGTGGGACGCAAACTCTGTAGCTTTCAGTCAACACAGCATTTCTACAGCAGACAATGACAATTGGAAATGGGAAAATATTCGTGCTTGTAATGCTTTTATGCAAGATTACGAACTATCCCCGGAAACCGAGGCCGTAAAACATCGTTATGCTGGTGAAATTTTATTCTTCAAGACATTAGATTACTTTAATAAAGTAAAACGCTTTGGCGATGTACCTTGGTATGACAAAGTATTGGTTCCTGGAGACGAAGACCTATACAAAGGCCGCGATTCCCGTATTACCGTTGTAGCAAACATGATAAAAGACATTGATCAAGCGATTGAATGGTTACCCAAAAAAGAAACGACAGGTGTCTACCGCATCAGCAAAGACGCTGCACTTGCATTAAAGGCACGTATATGTTTATTTGAAGGAACTTTCCGCCGTTATCATAATATGGAAGGTGATACCGAATTGCTCAAAGCCGCTTATGAAGCAGCAGGCGAACTGATGAAATCCGAATATGGCTATTCATTGTTCCAAGGTTCAAAACCTGGTAAAGCCTATTATGAATTATTTATCCAAGCAGATTACAACTCCAATCCTGAAATTATTCTGTCGAAGGAATATGATCCGACTGTCGGCAAAGGAAATAACTTAAGCCGCCAAATTGCAGTCGGTGAATCTCCTATCGGTTTGAGTCGTGACGCTGTTGAAGATTATTTGTGTGCAACAACAGGAAAACCAATCTCTATGTGCGGCTGCGAAGGCCACTCTCATCATACTACATTAATCGCCGAACTAAAGAATCGAGATCCGCGTTTACTACAAACAGTACCGACTCCCGAAGCTGGTGAATACACCTATTACCTAGAAGGGAAACGTCCGGATATCGGTAAATATACCAGTGGAAGTGTTAGTACATCTACGGGATATGGTGTTATCAAATATTACAATCCGTCAGAATACACATCATCTCATCATATTGGAACATTAGACGCTCCAATCTTCCGTTATGCAGAGATTCTTCTGATACGTGCAGAAGCAGGAGCCGAACTTGGCCAAGATCCCGAATTAGATAAAACAATCAACGCTTTGCGTGATCGGGTTGGTTTTAATCACCATTTGACAACAAATCCGATTGAAGACCCGAAATTGGTTGCCGAATATCCAACAATCAAAGGCCCGAACGCCAACTTGATCCGCGAAATCCGCCGTGAACGTCGTGTTGAACTAATGGCAGAAGGTTATCGTTACCACGACTTAATGCGTTGGGCCTGCGGTATTCGCCTGAACCAACCGAAATTGGGTATCATTCCAGACAAAGCAACAAGTGAGAATGATTTAAATGGATATAATACAAAAGATTATGAATCCATTAAATCCGGATTAGGTTTCGTAGACGGTGCCATTGATGTTTATACAAAACGAATGACAAATCCTGTTCCAAACTTTATAGATCCCAAGAACTATTTGTTCTCTATTCCGACAAACCAAATCGGATTAAATCCCAATTTAAAACAAAATCCGGGATGGGATTAATTGAAATATTTTGATAATTTTTTTTCAAAAGGTCTGCTCTTCATAACAGAAGGGTGGACCTTCTTGTATTTGAAAAATCCACATTATTTCAATAGCTTTTGATTTTAAGGTCCATCTTCACAACTTCAGCAAACAATTCATATATATCAACTCCCTATAAATACTGAAATACCAAGAATATGAAGTGATTTAAGACTACACAATTCACATAGTTCAAAACAACTATCTAATCAGTTACAAAGAAAGTGAAAGAGGTAAGTGCTACCTTCTTATAAGTCTATTAAATGAGACAGTAATCATACAATATGATTTAAAAAAATACATACAGCTTATTGGCTATCGAGGAAAAGGCACTGACCTACAGAGAGAAGATGTATACCTTATTCCACAAAACAACTATCTTTCTATAAATGGATAATACTTCTTTTCACAGCCAGAAGATATCGAGTTCAAAACATATATGTTTTAAAAACGAAACACCTATGTTTTGAATTCGAAACATAGGTGTTTTGAAATAAGAAATATAAACGATCACATCAATAGTCTTTCTCATTCGCCAGATTCCACATATTCAGAAAAGAGGCTTTCGTTATGTCGACAATCTTATTCCAGTTTATCTTTTCCACATGGTCGCTTGGCATATGATAGTCAGGATGACCATCCGTATGGTACCAGATGACCGGAATATCCAAAAGAGCGAACGAAGCGTTATCGCTCCCCCCTACCGGCTTATCCCACGGACGATAATCAGGAGTCAGATTCAAGCCATATTTCTTGATATCGTTTTTCAACCAATCGCCAAACACAGGATGCGCTTCCGTATAGAAATAAACGACATGCATCGGCTTGGACTCGTCTTTATTACGGCCAATCATGTCGTAATTCAGATACCCCTTCACCTTATCCATCTCCAAGAATGTCTGCACGAAATATTTGGAGCCTAACAAGCCTTTCTCTTCACCATCCCAGAAGGCGAAAATAACGGTTCGCTCCGGTTGAACCCCCGTCGCTAAAAACGCCTTAGCGACCTGCAGGACAGCTGAAACACCCGAAGCATTATCGTCGGCCCCGTTATAGACCCGGTCACCGTCCAGCATCGGGTCAAAGCCGAGATGATCGTAATGGGCGCCAATAATCACATATTCGTTCGGGTTCTTACCCTCGATCTTCCCCAAGATGTTGTTCATCGACAACTTCTGATGAACACCTTGTTTCAACTTCGCGATCGAATCCGGATGAACCTGGAAACGGCCCTTCTTCTGCCGTTCCTTGTTATAAGCCTCAAAAGGTTGGTAATAGGATTCGAACAGAGGTTCGATCCCCATCGTTTTCAAATTAGATACAATATATTCACCGGCAATACGCCCACCACGGAAACCAGCTTCACGCCCTTCCAATGCATCGCTTGCCAGAAAACCGATATAGGCCTCGGCATTTGCCCTGTTAATGACATCCAGCCCTTTCTTTTCAGGCAACTCGGCCCATAGCGTAGCACTTAGTGCAATAGAGGCTAAAAACAATCCCGTTTTTCTCATTTCGATATTGTGTTTTACAGATTATAGTTTTCTACATTATGCAAATATACGGATATTTGTATACATTCGAACTATAATGACAGAACACAAATATGATTTTAGTGTGGTTGTAGACAAGAGCAGGACTGACTTCATTAAAATAAAAAAAGGCCAAACTCCGCTATCTCATAAGCGTCGAATACCTCCCCCTTTTATCTCTCACCAGTCTTTCAAAAGACTACGGTGAAGAGACTACATCTAACAAATTATTTACTGTTTAATACTCAATTTTTAGAGCTTTCGCTCATTTGGCTCACCAATCTGCGAATCTCAGCATTTACTCGCTGGCACATTGAACCATTTCCTACTGACTGATAACGATCAGCCTGATAACGCAACATCGCTAAAGTACGCATACTTTTTTCGTTTTCTCTCATCATCATAATTTTACTCATTTAAGTTCTCCACGCTTGGAGAACGATTAATAATAACTAAACCTAAACTTTCTTTTTCTTTTTGTTTACAGTGCAAAGATAAGTATTTTATTTGAATTTATGCTGTAAAACATATTCAATGTCTACTATTTAACTATATTTAGGTTTTGATTAAATACTTTTCATCTCGATTTATCTAAACGACAGTAGCCAATTCACCTGTAGTCGAGTCGATTACAAATCCGCGGACCGTTATATCTTTTGGGATCAACGGATGTTTTTGTACTTGAGCCACTGTTTCACGAACGGAACCTTCCGGGGTGTCGAACCCACGCAACCACGATTTGAAATCAATGCCGCAGTAACGCATCATATCGATATGCTCCGAAGGGATACCACGCTTCTTCATTACCTCAATCATCTGTTCGCTGTCCATATGCTTGGCACCGCAATCGGTATGACCGACAATCATGACTTCGTTCACACCTAATTCATAAATGGCAACCAACAGACTCCGGATCACACTTCCGAAAGGATGGGAAATAATCGCCCCAGCATTCTTGATGATCTTGACATCCCCGTTCTTTATTCCCAAAGCTGCCGGCAGCAGTTCCGTAAGACGCGTATCCATACAAGACACTATCGCAATTTTCTTATCAGGATATTTATTGGTGATAAACCTCTCGTATCCTTTACTCTTTACAAATTCACGATTAAATTTCAATAACTCGTCTATCATAACTATCTTATATATATGTAACAGTTCAAAATCAAATAATGTTGAAATGTTTCAACGCATTGTATACACCATTCTCGTCGACAGAGGTGGTCACATAACCAGCTGCACTCATCACGTCTTCGGCCGCATTTCCCATAGCAACCCCAATCCCGACATGGCTAAGCATCTGAATATCATTACCACCATCACCAAAGGCCATACATTCGTCCAGACCGATATGGTAATGTTCCAGCATTTTGTCAATCCCGACCCGTTTACTGCTTCCAAGCGGTACGATATCTGTAAAAAGAGGGTTCCACCGCGTGGATTCACAATGCGACAAGACCTTCATAATACGTTTCTCCTGCTCTGCCGTAAAAAAGGCGATCAACTGGTAGACCGTCTTTCCATAAATATCCTCGATCGGACGGATTGGAGGAGCCGGGAAGTTCAACAGATGAAACACATCATTGACCGCCTTATCCGTATAGTTCATAAAAATCTCGTCTTCCTGCACAAAGGCACAAGGGAATTCGCCTTCTTTTTCCTGGTAACGAACCAAGGCTTCGATATCCTTATCGGGAATGCTATGCTTATAAATCACATCGTCCTTTCCGGCAAACACATAGCCACCATTCAAAGTTACATATCCATCGAACTCAAGATCGCCCAGATTGTTAATCGAACGGCGATGACGACCAGTTGCTATAAATACTTTTATCCCCTTCTTCTTCAACAATTCGATCGCATGAAGGGTAGATTTCGGGACTACATGTGTTTTAAAGCTGACCAATGTCCCATCAATATCAAAAAATACTGCTTTAATCATAACCTAAACTCATTACCTTTTAAACCTCAACAAAGGTAAGAATAATTACGGATTTCCAAAGGTCATATAAAATCACTATATTTGAACGCTGAAACATTTTATTTGCAAACATGAAAACACATCTCTACTTATTGACAATACTATTCATATCCGTTCCATCCGTCTTTGCACAAGAGATTGAGAAAGAAACCGTTCCTGGACAAGAACCAACTTTGGTCGAACGACTTACAGGAGGGAAAAAGGTGATTGAAAGCGCAGAAATGAATTTTCAGCTTTTTACTTCGGCAAACGCCAATTTCATCGGTTCCGATTTCGACGGCATGAACTTCAAGCTGAATCGTGTCCGATTGGAAATAAAAGGGAATGTATGGAAAAACCTTTCCTATCATTACCGGCAGTCGTTTAATAAATATTCGGACCCTTATTCGCTGGACAACCTTTCGTCCTCGCTCGAATTGGCTTATGTCAACCTGAAAGTACATGACAAGTTCGGCTTTACGATCGGTAAGCAGTTTGTCAATTTCGGAGGATACGAATATTTTGTCAATTCGATAAAAGTCCGTGAGTTCAGTGAGTTCAACAACCTACTGACCTGCTATCAGGCTGGTATTTCAGGTAACTGGCAGATCAATCCTGACCACGAACTTTGCTTCCAGATCGTGAACAACCGAAGCGGACAGGACAACGAAATCTACCCGACCGGATTGCCCGACAACACACGAGAAGCAAAAGTTCCTTTCATGTATACGGTAAACTGGAACAGCTACTATTTCGACCGCATCCTGCAACTCCGTTATGCCGCTTCCGTAGGACAACAGACACAGAAACGTTATTCTTATTACTTCACCTGCGGCAACACGATCGAGAAAGGACCTCTGCTGACTTATCTGGACATCATGTACACCCGGCAGGGATTGGACCAGCACGGCGTTATCAGCCGTCTGCCAGAGACAGCCCAGACAGCTTGCAATACCGAGTATCTATCGGTCATCGCCGATATCGACTACCGGATTCACCCGCGCTGGAACCTCTATGTGAAAGGTGCTTATGAAACCGGAAAAGTGTACAAGGCGAACGGACCATTTGCCAAAGGCATGTACCGCCGTTCCTGGAATGCACAGAGCAGTCTCGAATTTTTCCCGATCAAGAACAGTGATCTTTTCATCTTTCTCCTTTATACATATCGCGGCGTAAAACTTGAAAAAGCAGCCTTGGATATGGGAGCAGTCGATCCCGACACGCATCGTATTTCGTTAGGGCTGGTCTATTCGATTCCGGTATTCTAAACTTTCTCTTTCAAGGCAGTTTTGCCACCCTCTATTCCCAGAAATGAAATCACAATGAGGGTGTCAAAATACCTTTGCCATGGTCTTTTAGGAACAGATTTACAAGGGATCATTCAAACAAAGCCGATCCAATCAAATTATACCGGAAATTTTTATTATCATAGACCTCCAAGCCTTTAACCTTGACACCGATCAGTGTCGAGCGATATAGGTTCTCCACGTTGAGAACATTGTATTTTCCTTTTGGCAGTTCCATATACTTATCTAAGGGCTGCAAATAGACAACCGTATATACCAACGGGCTGACATAGCCGTTCTGACCGGTTCCTCTGCTCCGTTTCTCGTATTTTTCCGCATCATCCATGCTCACAGGGATAAAGAACGCCTGATCCGGATTAACCGGCATAAAATTGAAACCGTTGAAAGGAATACATTGTTTGGGAGAACTGCCCGAACGTGTCGGATAGGACAATGGATAGCCTTTATGGTCAAAATCATAACCGTTATGGTTATTGTTCACTTTTATGAAATAAGTTTTTGTAAAATCAAAATCGGCCATTCCCTTTTCCAAGCGAGCCTGATATTCGCCTTTCAGTTTACGGAATTTAAACTGATCGCGCCGGCATTCCTGCCCCAATTCTTTATTGACGACACTGATATAATTCAAGACCACCTTGTCGTCTATCGGTAATTTATTGACACGAACACAGCAAATAAACATTTGTTCGAGCGTCATCTCCTCGCATTTTATAACAGGTTCAGGCATATTCACGACGATCTCGCCTTGTTCGATCGCACGATCAATCTCCACGAACAGTTTCTTATCGGGAGCTTTCTCACTTTCCAAGGCAAACACGACAGCTTCGTTCAGGAACATATTCTTATCTTCCGGCCGGATAATCTCACGGATTGTTACCTTGGAGAAAGGCAAATCCTTTCCATTGAACGCCTCATACCGAACCTTTCCATAGGTATCCGTATACGCGTATTTCAAATGGCTATACTTAGTCGAACTCAGATAGAAATCTCCGAGAGTAAGCACATCACCGGTTTTGAATGTATCTCCACTATACGTTTCATACGATTCCTGTGCATAAACAGGGAAAAGAAGGAAAGATAAGCAAAAAAGAAGGCATAAAAAATGTTTCATATTCATTAGATTAGTTAGACCTTTATTTCGTTAAAACGCGATAAAGATAAACTTTTTCCAAAATATATGAAACAAATGATATTACAATAAATAGACATCATTTATATCCAGCTTGAACTGCAGGCCAAGAAATTCAGCTGCTTTCCTGCAAAGTAGCATCCGTCCGGTAAAAATCTCGAAATAGTCCATCACGGCACAAATTTCAGTATTGATCTTTAAATCGAGAGTGATCGTTTTCGAATCCGGCTCCAATATAACATCCGATTTTTCGGCTGCATAATTTACCCGATCATGGATATCGAAATTAATCGTGGAACGGTTACGGACACGGCTGCGACGCACATCCGTCTTATCAGCGATTATCAGAGCAGCTGCAACGGCATTTACAGCAGCAGCCGTCTGTTCGTCATGGTTTCCGATAGCTGTAATAACGGTCGCCACATCTTCAGGCGGCATTCCCATCTTATCCAAAATACGAAAAGCCATCATAGCCCCACTTTGGGCGTGGTCGATGCGGTTCACCACATTGCCTATATCGTGCATGAAACCGGCGATACGAGCCAGTTCCACCTCATGCGCATCATATCCTAACTTCTCCAATAAATCCCCTGCTACTTTCGCAACCTTCGTGCAATGGGCAAAGCTATGCTCCGTGTAGCCGATTGCTTTCAACGACTCGTCCGCTTGTTTGATATAAGTCCGGATCTCTTCGGAATTGCGGACATCTTCATATGTTACATTCATATTTTTATCTTTACTATATATGTTAATTAAACACAGAAATATTCCATTTTGTTCTGCCGAAGAACCAGAAGGACATGAATTTCATATTACAAAAGCCTTTTACCGGTCTTTATTGGAATAATAAAAAAAGCGGAATCTCATGGTGAGACTCCGCTTTCTATTTTATTCGGGTGAAAAAAGGATTTCCACCCTTAGATGATCATAATCAAATTATTCTTCTACACTCCAGTTTTCAGCAGCCATACGTTTGTAGCTACGCAGACGCCACTTAGCGTTTTCTTCTGCGGCAGCAAACAATTCAGCAGCTTCAGCTGGATACTGTTTTGCAACAGATGCGAAACGAACTTCACCTTTCAGGAAGTCTTGGAATTTACTCCAATCCGGTTCTTTGGAATCCAATGTGAACGGGTTCTTGCCTTCAGCTTCCAGAGCAGGATTGTAGCGCCACAAGTGCCAGTAACCACATGCAACAGCTTCTTTTTCTTCAGCCTGAGATTTGCCCATACCCTTCTTCAAACCGTGGTTGATACAAGGAGCATAAGCGATAATCAAAGAAGGACCGTCATAAGCTTCAGCTTCGCGGATAGCCTTCAAAGTCTGAGCCTGATCAGCACCCATAGCGATCTGAGCGACATAAACGTAACCGTAAGTAGTAGCCATCAAACCCAAGTCTTTCTTGCGGACTCTCTTACCGGCTGCAGCAAACTTGGCGATTGCACCGACCGGAGTAGCCTTTGAAGACTGACCGCCTGTATTTGAATAAACTTCAGTATCCAGAACCAGGATATTCACATTCTTACCGGAAGCAATCACGTGGTCCAAACCACCATAACCGATATCGTAAGAAGCACCGTCACCACCGATAATCCACTGTGAACGTTTTACCAAGAAGTGGCTCAATTCGGCGATAGTAGCGCAATTCGGACATTTATCCTTAGCTGCTTCAACCATCGGAATGATCAGAGCTGCCAGTTCTTTCGTCTTATCGGCATCGTTCTGATTTTCGATCCATGCAGTGAATGCTTCCTTATATTCGGCCGGAGTGCCTTCATAAGCAATGGCAGCTTCCATTGCATTCTGGATACGTGCACGCATCTTTTCGTTAGCCAATTCCATACCCAAACCGAATTCACAGAAGTCTTCGAACAGAGAGTTAGCCCATGCAGGACCTTCACCCTTTTCGTTTGTCGTATACGGAGTAGATGGAACAGAACCCGAATAGATAGAAGAACATCCCGTAGCGTTAGCAACCATTTCACGATCACCGAACAACTGGGAAATCAGTTTTACGTACGGAGTTTCACCACAACCGGAGCAAGCGCCTGAGAACTCGAACAACGGAGTTGCGAACTGAGAATTCTTCACATTAGACTTGATGTCTACCAAACTCTGCTTAGAACTTACATTAGCCACACAGTATGCCCAGTTATCAGCTTCAGCCAACTGACCTTCCAGCGGAGCCATAGACAACGCCTTGTTGCCCTTGAATCCCGGACAGATATCGGCACAGTTTCCGCAACCCAAGCAGTCCATAACATCTACCTGCATACGGAACTTCATCCCCTTCATTGTAGCCGGAGCTTTCACATCCAACATCGGGAAGTTTGCACCCTTCTGTTCTTCGTCATTCAAAACGAACGGACGGATAGAAGCGTGAGGACAAACGTAAGCACACTGGTTACACTGGATACAGTTTGCCTCATTCCAAACCGGAACAAATGCAGCTACACCACGTTTTTCATATTTTGCAGTACCCTGATGCCATGTACCGTCTTCGATGCCCTTGAAAGCAGAAACCTTCAGTAGGTCGCCATCCTGTGCATTAATAGGACGAACCACTTCGTTGATAAATGCAGGATCGTTGTTTACAACCTCTTCATCATCCGGCAGGTTAGCCCATGCAGGATCAACAGTCAACTGGTTGTATTCGCCACCACGATCAACAGCAGCATAGTTTTTGTTTACAACATCTTCACCCTTCTTGCCATAAGACTTCACGATGAACTTCTTCATCTGTTCGATAGCCAGATCAACAGGAATTACACCTGTGATACGGAAGAATGCAGACTGCAGGATTGTATTGGTGCGGTTACCCAAACCGATTTCCAATGCGATCTGTGTAGCATTGATATAATAAACCGTAATATTTTTCTGAGCGAAATAACGTTTTACACGGTTAGGCAGGTGTTTTGCCAATTCTTCGCCATTCCATACCGTGTTCAGCAAGAATGTACCGTTCTCACGCAAACCGCGAGTCACATCGTACATACGCAGGTAAGCCTGAACGTGGCAAGCCACAAAATTCGGTGTGTTTACCAAATAGGTAGAGCGGATCGGATGATCACCGAAACGCAGGTGAGAACAAGTGAAACCGCCGGATTTCTTAGAGTCGTAAGAGAAATAAGCCTGGCAATATTTATTTGTATTGTCACCGATGATCTTGACTGAATTCTTGTTGGCACCGACAGTACCGTCTGCACCCAAACCGTAGAACTTAGCTTCGAACATGCCTTCGCCACCCAATGCGATCTCTTCTTTCTGAGGCAGGGAAGTGAATGTTACGTCATCTACGATACCGATCGTGAACTGGTTCTTCGGCATCGGCAGTGCCAGGTTTTCATATACGGAAAGGATCTGGGCAGGAGTCGTATCCTTAGACCCCAAACCATAACGGCCGCCTACGATAACCGGAGCATCTTCCTGGCCATAGAAACAGTCTTTTACATCCAGATACAGAGGTTCGCCTACTGCACCCGGTTCTTTTGTACGGTCCAAAACAGCAATACGCTTAGCAGTCTTAGGAACAGCTGCCAAGAAGTGTTTAGCCGAGAACGGACGATACAAGTGAACGGAAACCAAACCTACTTTTTCACCCTTAGCTGTCAGGTAGTCGATAGCTTCGCGTGCAGCTTCCGTAACAGAACCCATTGCAATGATTACGCGTTCTGCATCTTCAGCTCCGTAGTAATCGAACAAACCGTATTTACGTCCTGTGATCTTGGAGATTTCATTCATATATTCTTCTACGATAGCAGGAACTGCATCATAGTAAGAGTTGCTCGATTCTCTATGCTGGAAGAAGTGGTCAGGGTTTTCAGCCATACCGCGTGCAACCGGAGTTTTCGGATTCAAGGCACGTGCGCGGAATTCAGCCAACGCCTTCTGGTCGATCAGCGGAGCCAAATCTTCATTTTCCAATGCTTCGATCTTCTGGATTTCGTGAGATGTACGGAAACCGTCGAAGAAGTTCACGAACGGAACACGGGATTTGATTGTAGCCAAGTGGGCAACACCTGCCAAATCCATCACTTCCTGTACAGAACCTTCGGCCAACATGGCGAAGCCTGTCTGACGGGCAGACATTACGTCTTGATGGTCACCGAAGATACACAGTGCGTGAGAAGCCAATGTACGAGCAGATACATGGAATACGCAAGGCAGCAATTCACCTGCGATCTTGTACATGTTCGGGATCATCAGCAACAAACCCTGAGAAGCCGTATAAGTCGTAGTCAGTGCACCAGCCTGCAACGAACCGTGAACTGCACCGGCAGCACCACCTTCAGATTGCATTTCCTGCACCATTACAGTTTCGCCGAAAATATTCTTACGTCCGGCAGCAGCCCATTCATCTACATATTCTGCCATCGTAGATGACGGAGTGATGGGGTAAATCGCAGCAACTTCACTGAACATATAGGAGATATGTGCAGCAGCCTGGTTACCATCACAGGTTAAAAATTTCTTCTGTTTTGTCATAGACTCTTACTATTAGTATTTAAAAAAATTTCAATATAAAAAGCCGAAAAGCCAAAGCGGGATCATGTTGCCCTCTCCTACTTCGACCTTATCGATTGCATAATACAGATCAGGATTATTCTTCACCTTCATGTTTTCTTCAATCCTGAAATTATGCATCCCATTGACTAAGAAATGTGCATTCTTCCCGCCCTCATTCAATTTATTATCCTTCAAAAGCTGGTTATAAAAGAATGATTCGCGGACAGACTGCATATTCACTTCCATCGGCCGGATGGGATACATCAAATTGGAGTTATACATATACACTTTAGAGGGTTTCTTGGGGAAGGACTCTCCCACCGGATAAAGTATGTTCATCAAACGGGCATCGGCCAAATATTTGATATAGTTCATCACGGTGGCCCGCGAAGTCTCTATGTCTTTGCTCAACTGACTCACATTGGGCGTACAAGGAGCGCTTGTCGCCAACAGGTAAAGCAGCTTACGCAGTTTCGGCAGATAGCTTTGTTCGATTTGTTTTATGTATAACACATCTACCTCCAGCATCATATTCATGGTCTTTAGCAAATTCTCCGAGAAATTGCGCTTCTCCAAGAAGAACGGGTAGAAACCATGATGCAGATAGTCCTGAAAGTATGCCATCGGTTTTCCCACCGAGCAGATGCCTTTCGCAATCTCCTGATGGTCCACCAATATTTCTCCAAACGTATAAGCTGGAAAACTGTTCCCGGACATCAGATTAAAAAATTCCCGGAATGAGAAACCTCGCAGGTTATACGAAACCACCTTACCTGACAGATCGGGATTTTCATCTTTCAACCGCATGACGGAAGAACCGGAAAAAATGATCTTCAAATCAGTGAAGTTATCGTAACAATAGCGGAGTTCTTTCGACCATCCCGAATATTTGAACACTTGGTCGATCAGCAGCACTTTTCCCCCTTTTGCCCTGAACTCAGAAGCAAAATCGACCAACGTACGTTCCGTAAAATAAAAATGATTCAGATTTATGTAAAGACACTCTTTATTATCCGCGCCAAAATGCTCGCGGGCATAATCCAGCAGAAAAGTCGTCTTTCCCACTCCGCGAGACCCCTTAATACCGATCAACCGATCATTCCAGTCGATCTCGTCCATCAGCCCTCTGCGAACCGGCGAATACAAGTGTTCTACCAGATATTTATGTGTTTTAAAGAATGCTTCCACTTTTTCAATTGACAATTAACAATGGACAATTGACAATTTATCCATCCCGTTAAACGAGGCAAATATAGATATTTTTTCCGAATTGCAATGCAGAGTTTGCAATTTTGATAAAAAACATCTATTCCAAATTATCAATTATCCATTTTTTATTGTTAATTATTCAATTATCGTTATCCACCCATAGGTATCAGGTTCATCGCCATACTGGATAGCACGCAGTTTATTGTATAGTTTTTCACAAACAGGACCCGGTTTGCCGTCTTTTGCAATCACATAAGACTTATTGACATCCAAATCATCGATCTGTGAAATCGGAGCAATAACCGCAGCAGTTCCACATTCGGCAGCTTCATCGAACGCAGCGATTTCTTCTACCGGAACCGGACGGCGTTCCACCGTCAGGCCCATATCGGTTGCCAACTGCTGCAAACTCTTGTTCGTGATAGAAGGCAGGATAGAGTGAGACTGCGGAGTGATGTAGCTGTTGCCACGAATTCCGAAGAAGTTGGCTGGGCCGCATTCGTCCAAATATTTCTTTTCTTTCGGGTCCAGATATAAAACAGCGGCGTAGCCCAGCTCATGAGCCTTTTCGCCCGCAACGAGACTGGCGGCGTAATTACCACCGACTTTGATCGTACCGGTTCCCTGAGGGGCAGCACGATCGTAATCGCGCATGATACATACTTTGGAGGGTTTGAAACCACCCTTAAAATACGGTCCCACCGGCGTCACAAACACCATGAACATATATTCGAGAGCCGGCTTCACACCCACCTGGGCACCCAAACCGATCATCAACGGACGGATATATAAAGCAGCCCCGCTTTCATAAGGGGGGACAAAACGTTCGTTCAGTTTTACGACCTTACGGATAGCTTCCTCGAACTTCTCAACGGGCAACTCGGCCATTTTGATACCGCGGCTGGAAGATTGCATGCGTTTGCCGTTCTCATCCATACGGAACACACGGATCTTGCCGTCTCTCCCTTTGAACGCCTTCAATCCTTCAAACGACTCCTGTCCATAATGCAAACATGTGGCAGCCATATGAATATTGATGATCTCGGAAGAACTAACTTCGAGCTCGCCCCATTTACCATCCCGATAGTAACACCGTACATTATAGTCTGTCTTCATATAACCGAATGACAGATCAGACCAATTAATATTTTCCATATCTTATCGTAATTAGATTATTGACAGGCAAAGGTATTAATAAAAAATGAAAAACGGCAACCGTTACTCATTTAATCCTCGCAGGAAAATAATCCCGCAAATTGTCGCAATGCGTACAGGCAAATTCGGCTACACTCTTATTGTACACCTTGCCTCAAATCTCATTGGTCCAAATCGAAACTACTGCTGCATCTAATTCGATTTTATATCCCATTTAATTCAAATTACACACAAGGGTAATATTTTTTAACAGATATAAGATTCCTACACCTCACTATCAATCAAGATTTTAACCCAAAATCGCATTTTAAAGAGAGATATTGTCTATTTTAACACTCATTTACCCCTTCAAAAACGGCAAAAATAACAAGAACGATAGATGCAAATTGCAGATTATATCGTATCTTTGTGAAGAAGCAACAAAAAGACATGATGGAAACTCAGCAACGAAACACGGAATATCGACACGTGGAAAATTCAAACAACATAAACAATCAACATATTGGGCAGACAAACATAACTGTTTTTTATGTACATTTGTCCACCCAAATAAATAAATAACATGAAAGTAATCGATCTGATCAATAGCAGCAAGAGTACTGCTTTCTCATTTGAAATACTTCCTCCGTTGAAAGGAAACAGCATACAGAAAGTATATAATGTCATAGACAAACTGATCGAGTTCGATCCTAAATACATTAATATAACATCCCATCACAGCGAATATATCTACAAGACTTTGCCAGATGGTAGCTTTCAGAAAGTCAACATCCGCAAACGTCCCGGATCGGTCGCCATCGCTTCGGCTATCCAGAATAAATATGGCATAACGGCTGTTCCTCATATTATATGCAAGGGATTTACAAAAGATGAAACGGAATATGCATTGATCGACCTGAACTTTTTAGGTGTTTATGACCTGTTGTTGCTCCGTGGAGATGTAAAAACACTAGAAGCCGGACAAAAAACGGACATATACCACGAACATGCAACCGACCTCCAGCAGCAAGTGAACGACTTCAACAAAGGGATCGCCATCGACGGATCTGTTTTCGAAGCCAATGAAACACCGTTCTCTTACGGAATGGCTTGCTATCCGGAAAAGCATGAAGAAGCCCCCAATATGGAATCGGATATTTTCTATCTGAAAGAGAAAGTAAAGAACGGGGCGGACTACTTGGTGACACAGATGTTTTTCGACAATGAAAAATATTACGCATTCGTAGACCGATGCCGGGCGGAAGGCATTACGGTCCCCATCATTCCGGGTATCAAGCCGATCGTATTCAAGAACCAGCTCACCGTGCTGCCTAAGATATTCCGTTCGGACATTCCCGAACCGTTTGCAACAGAACTTCGTAAATGCAAAACGGATGATGAAGCGAAAGCCGTCGGTGTCGAATGGTGCATCCAGCAATGCAAAGACTTGATTGCACACGGCGTTCCGAGCCTACATTTCTATACGATGATGGCATCGGATAGCGTCTATAAGGTGGCAAAAGAGGTGTATTGAAAGCACGAAAACATCGTTTCATGAGCACGAAACTATATTTCCATGCCTATGAAACGATGTTTTCATGCCGAAGGAACTATATTTTCAAGCAATCGTAATCTCCCCGATCAGCGAACAATTCAGATGTTCCTTTACTTCGTCCGGCGTCATACCATGCCCGAACAGGAACATCAGCTTGGCAACCGCACATTCGGTCGTGCTGTCGTAACCGCTCACCACGCCGGCCTGCAACAATTTGCGACCGGTTTCATAGCGGTGCATTTCCACGCTCCCGGCAAGGCATTGGGTGACATTGACAATGACGATCCCCCGTTCGACCGCATCCTTCAACATCTCCAGCAACCAGTCATATCCGGGCGCATTCCCGCTACCGAATGTTTCCATCACGACGCCTTTCAAGCCGGGAATATTCAAGATGCTTTCCACAACCTGCGGAGAAATTCCAGGAAATATTTTCAAGATTGCAATATTCCGGTCCAACAAGTAATGAGGTTTCAGCGGTTTTCTGGATACCGGGTGGTAGATCTGGGGAATATCATATTTAATAGAAATACCGGCATGCGCCAGCGGAGGATAATTATAGGAACGGAACGCATTGAAATTATCCGCATTCGTCTTGCTGGTACGATTCCCGCGCAACAGGTCGTTCTCAAAGAAAATACAGACTTCAGGAACCAGCGGCATATCGTTTTCACGGGCGGCGGCAATCTCTATCGCCGTAATCAGGTTTTCCTTTCCATCCGTACGAAGCATACCGATCGGAAGCTGTGAACCGGTCAGAACCACCGGCTTACTTAGATTTTCCAGCATAAAGCTCAAAGCGGAAGCGGTAAAGGCCATCGTATCGGTCCCATGCAGAACGACAAAGCCATCGTAATCATGATAATGTTCCGCAATGACATGCACGATTTTCATCCATGAATCCGGTCCCATCTCCGATGAATCCATCGGTGGATCAAATTGAATAGACGATATTTTATATCCGAGATTTTTCAGTTCGGGGACATGCTCCTCCAAATGTTCAAAATTAAAGGCCTCCAAAGAGCCCGTCTCAGGATTTTCTATCATTCCGATAGTACCTCCCGTATATATAATCAGAATAGAAGCGTCATCTTTGCATACATTCATAATACAATCCGTATTTATGTAATTTTCTTTTTTTACAATGCAAAGATAATACTATCATTTTGAAATCAAATACCGAAACAAAACAATTAAAACATATTCAAAACTATCTTCACAAGAATAATCATAAGAAAAAATATTACATTTTGTCAACCGCAAAAAAACACAAATCACCGTCTCAGTTTTTATCGATCAGGCAATAGAAGTAAGCAATACAACAAAATGAAAAAAGTTTGTTATCGGATAGGGGTTTTTCCAAGCATCTTAGTCTTATCGACGAAATAATAAATTTTACAAAGATGAAATACATACTGTTTATCGCAATGGATTTGGCCTTATATCCTTTTTTGCTTGTACTTTTTATTGGTAAATGCATTAAAGAGAAAATACAGATCGCACATTAAGATGAGGTTTCTTATTTCCTCGATTATTCGTACCTTTGCTCTATCAACTCAATAAGAAGCAACATGTACTTCAAGGATATTATCGGTCAGGAAGAAATAAAAAAACGGCTTATACATTCGGCACAGACAGGTGTCGTCCCGCATGCCCAGCTATTCACGGAACAGGGGGGTGCAGGCGCCTTTCCTCTCACACTGGCTTACGCACGTTATCTGAACTGTACGAACCGGACGGAAACGGATTCATGCGGGCATTGTCCGTCATGCCTGAAGTATAACGAGTTGGCCCACCCGGACCTTCATTTCGTGTTCCCGATCGTTTCCAAGAAGGATAAGAAAAAAGATGTCTGCGACGATTACCTCACCGAATGGAGAGGTTTCCTGAAAGACCGTCCCTATTTCGATATAGACGGCTGGCTGGATTATATCGATGCCGGCAACTCACAAGCTCTGATCTACTCGAAAGAGAGCGACGAGATTATCCGGAAACTGAGCCTTAAGATATACGAAGCGACTTACCGCATCCTGTTGGTATGGCTACCGGAAAAACTCCACCCGACCTGTGCCAACAAACTCCTGAAGATCATTGAGGAACCTCCCCGGAACACGGTGATCCTGATGGTATCGGAACTTCCCGACCTGGTTTTAGGAACCATCCTGTCCCGTGCGCAACGTATCAACGTACGTGGCATTCATCCGGAAGATATCGCCGCCTCCATGATTTCCCGGTTCAACCTGACTCCCGAAGATGCCAAGCATGTCGCCCATCTGGCAAACGGCAGTTACCTGAAAGCGGTCGAGGCAATCAGCCTGGGGGAAGAGAACAAGTTCTACCTGGAACAATTCAAAGGCATGATGCGCAACTCCTGGGCGCGTAATGTCAGAGGCATGAAAGACATGGCAGACGTGTTGGCAAGTATCGGGCGTGAACGGCAGAAGAACTTTCTTTCTTATTGCCAGCATCTGATACGCGAGAACTTCATGTACCGGTTCCAGTCGCCGGAACTCAATTATATGAATACGGACGAAGCTGGATTTGCCGTGAAGTTCGCTCCTTTCATCAATGAACGGAATGTGATCGACATCATGGACGAGTTGGCAAAAGCGGAACGGCATGTGACGCAAAATGTGAACGCAAAGATGGTCTTTTTCGATCTTTCCCTACGGCTTACCGTATTGATAAAACGGTAATTCCAGATAAGTTGTCACAGTTTTTTATTCTGCCAGTTTCCTTTCCAGAGATAGAAGAAAGCGGACAGGATCATCAAATCGTAGACATGCTCCGTTGTCCAGCAGACCGCCACATCCGCATGCATCCGGATACCGACCCACAGTGCATAGAGAACATAGACAAAGATACTTGCCATATCAATCAGCAATGCCGTCTGCGTATTTCCCGTTCCCGACACACTGAAAAAGAAGATAAAGGCCGGAACCACAATTAGATAAGAGGAAAGCATCACCCAAAGGGATGATACAGAACCGGCAATCAGATCCAGATTATCCGTGTAAATGCGCAATACCAGTTCCGGGAATAGGGCAATCAGAATACCGAGCGGCAAAACGAAGTAATAGCAAATCCGTATCATACGCCCGCACAATCCCATCACCTGTTCCGGCTTTCCAGCACCAATCAGATTGCTGACCAGCGAACTGGAGGTCGAAGCAAAGGCATTGACAAACATAAACAGAAACGAAGAAATGCTTCGCACCACATTCGTAATCGCCAACGGCCGCTCTCCCTGATGCTCCATCACGACAAAGAACACGAACCAGCCTAAAAAAGCAATCCCGTGCTGAATCATAATCCAGATAGAAACACCCAATATCTGCCTCAACATCCGGAAATCTATACCCGAATACTCAAACAACCCGTATTTCTTATAATCGACTTTCTTCCACGTATAAAGAATGAAGAACAGCACCGAAACAGCTTCCGAGATCAATGAAGCGATCGCCGCTCCGGCAATCCCCAACGCCGGAAATCCGAACTTCCCGAATATCAGGACATAGTTCAGCATTACATTGGCTAACACCATCACGACCGAATTTATCGTCAGGATCTTTGTCTTTGTAATACCGACATAAAAAGCCCTGAACATAACGGCGACAAAGGAGAAGAAAAAGCCATAGACACGCCAGTCCACATACTTCATCGTAGCCTGGTAGACATCATCGGAACCGATCAGTTTGCGCAGAAAGAAAGGCGAATACAGATGTGAAGCCGTAAACAGCAACGAGGCAAGCAGCAACAGGAAAAACGTCCCCTGCAGGAAGACCGGCCCAATCCGTTTATATTCTTGTGCGCCGTTTCGCCGAGCTATCAATACCTGCGCGCCTATACTGAAACCGAAGCCAAGCATATAAATCACAAGGTAATAGACTCCCGCCAATGCCGACGCTCCCAACTCGACTTCTCCTACCCGCCCCAAATAGGCCGTATCGGTCAACCCGATCATGTGTTCCATCAATAGACTCATCAAAACGGGGAATGTTATTTGCAGAATTTGTTTGTTCGTAAATTGCATATTGTCTGATAAAAAGGGATGCAAAGATAATAATAAGAATGGATTGCACAATATAACCGGGAGACATTCGTTTTTATAAAAATGAACCGGTATGATGGTGCGTATAATTTATTAATGATATTCCTATGAAAGCGAAATTATTGCTGATATTCTCTCTGTCATTTTACCTTTTCAGTTGTAACGGACAGAATTCCCATATCCCGGCAGCTGTCACTTCGGCCGCTCCAGTCAAGATCAATCGTTTCGACAAGGAGCTTTTAAAGCTGGTCGAAACGAACGACTCCTCCATGCAAGCCAGGCTTGTTCGCGAATACCCGCAAATGCTCGACATATTGGGAAAAGGTATCCTAAACATGAAGTCTCCGGCAATGCCCGGCTTCTTCGACAAATTGGCCAACTACTATTCCGAACCGACTTTGAAGGGGTTATATACCGATGCTGTCCGTCAATATGACAATGTTTCCCAGATCGAGCAAGCTCTCGGTAACGGTTTCACATGGTTGAAGACCTGTTTTCCTTCGATGCAGATTCCGGCCATCTATATGCACGTTTCCGGCTTCAATCAAAATGTACTGGTCGGCGACAGCCTGTTGTCCATCTCGATAGATAAATATTTAGGCGAGGAATATCCGTTATACCAGGACTTCTTCTATGATTTCCAGCGCCGGTTAATGACGCCTGAGCATATCGTCCCCGATTACCTTGCCGGTTGGCTGATGTCCGAGTATCCGTTTGAAGGAAAAGAAAATGTACTGCTCGACCGGATGATCTATGAAGGCAAAATAAAATATCTGATCCATCAAGCATTTCCTGAACTGAAGCCAGAAGTACTCATGGGCTACACGGAAACTTCCTATAACTGGTGCAAAGAGAATGAATCCAACCTGTGGAAGGCTATCATAGAACGCAAGCATCTTTATACGCCAGACCTGATGACGACAAATAAATACTTCGATAACGTCCCCAGCATATTCCTGGCAAGCGACGCTCCCGGAAATCTCGGCAGTTGGCTCGGCTGGCAGATTATCGACAAATATATGCGAGAAACGAATTCGACCCCAGAAGCCTTGATGCAAAACAACGATAGCCAAGCTATTCTGACCGATTCGAAATACAAGCCATAAAGCCTACGGGGGATATAAAAAAAGAAAACCGTCCTATTCTCGCGAACTGGACGGATAACCTAATCTAACTTAATTCTAATACCATGAAAAACACTATATCTTAATAACAGAACCGGTATCGAAAAGTTTAATAGAACGGTTTATTTTTATTTCTTTCACAAAATAATGATCATGCGAGATCAACAACACCGTTCCTCTATAACTCTTTATAGCCGCTGTTATTATTTCAACACTTTGTATATCCAGATTGTTCGTCGGTTCGTCTAAAATAAATACATCCGGCGCATTATTTCCGATCATAAGGCAGCAAAAGAGCAACCGGATCTTTTCACCTCCACTCAAGCAAAAACACGGCTTGTCCCATGTCTCGTAAGGAAACAAACAACGGTTCAAAATGGATTTCAATTCATGTTCAGCCAAATGCGAGGCGTTAAAACGTTCCGTCTGCTCGAACACGGTCAATCCGGGATCAAGCACGGAACATTCCTGATCAATATAAAGATAACTGAAATCAGCCCGTGTAATCGTCCCGGCCGCCGGTTTCAGTTCCCCTAACAACAATTTGACCAGGGTCGTTTTTCCGCTCCCATTATTTCCTGTGATATGAATACGGTCGCCACTCCTGACCTGAATACTCAGAGGTGACTTCCATAGGCAGGAAGAAGTGTAACCGAAATTGATCTGATCCGCAGTGATCAGAATCTTGCCGGTGTGCAGATCGGAAGAATTGAAATTTGTCTGAAGTGCCCGCAAATCGGGAATCACATCCTGAAGGCTGGCAATCGAACTTTGCAGGGAAGCCATTTTCTCCTCATGGACATCATTCAGCCGGACTGTACTTTTCTCGGCTTTATCTTTCAGCGTATTGACTGCCATGCGTGAGATCCCTTTCTTGAAACTCGACTTATCACTGCGGACATTCGACTTATTCTTCCGTTCCATCACTTCACGCGCCGTTTTACGGGCCAGACGAAGTTCTTTCTCCTTCTCACTCAACTGATTCTGCAAAGCTGTCAACGCCAACTCTTTCTGTTCTTTATAGAACTCATAATTGCCACCATAAAGTGTGACCTCACTTTTCTCAAGCTCACAAATGCAAGGTAGCAGGTTTAGCAACGTCCGGTCATGACTGACAATCAACAAGGTCGAACGTCCGCTCCGGATCATCTCATATAGCTTTTCCCGGCCGGAAACATCCAGATGATTCGTCGGTTCATCCATCAAAATAATTTCCGGTGCATGAACAAGGATACCAGAAAGGAACACTTTCGTCTTTTCTCCTCCGCTCAACGAGCACATCGGCTGGGACAGTTGCAGATGCTCCAGATTCCAAGAGGCAAGTGCGGAAAGACAACGTTCTTCCACATTCCAGTCGTCATTCAGACAGGTAAAGTTTTCTGCCGAGGCGTCACCTTCAAGAATGGCATGGAGCGCCTTTATCCGATCGTCCACCCGCAGAGCTTCCGCCACAGTCAGGTTGTCGAACTGTCCGAAATGTTGTGGAATATAATAAGGGCGTGAAGAACACACTACCTCCCCCGATGAAGGTTTCAGGTTCCCTTCAATGATACGCAACAAAGTCGATTTGCCCGTACCGTTATTCCCCACCAGCGCAAGACGCTGTCCTGTATTGACTATCAGGTTTATGTTTTGAAAAAGAGGTTCTTTGTCAGCATGAACATAGCATAGCTGATGTACGGATATACACATAGTTTTCTTTGAATTAAAAGATTATAAACTAAAAAAGATAAAATCACAAACGTGCCGAAGGATGGCACAGGATAAGGCCGGAATAAAGAATCGACAATCGAAAATGAACAATTGGCAATTACATCAGAAAGATATTTACGATATATAGAAACCGGCTTACTTGAATATTTTCATCGGAGTATTTATATAATTCGGTTACAAAGATAATCTTTTTACCAAGTATTATCACATAATTCATAAAATAGATTTGACCAGCTGTTTCAAAGCACCAGTGTTTATTCCACAAAACAACTATCTTTCTATAAATGGATAATACTTCTTTTCACATCCAGAAGATATCGAGTTCAAAACATACATGTTTTGAAACAAGGCCTTTTCCATTTACGACCGGAAGCCAATCAGTATGGCGGAAATAAAAAGGCTGTGTCGCAATTCTTGACACAGCCTTTTTATTCCCAAACGCCACAAAATGTTAATCGAACATATGTCTGAACTTATCGAAAATCTTCTCCTTGACAGATTTCTTCGGTTGGAAATTAGGAGAATTCTCCAAGCCGTTCATGATATCCTTCTCTGACGCAGACAACGTTTCCGGAATATAAACACTTACGTTTACAAGCAGGTCTCCCGTTCCATAACTGTTAACAGAGGGAAGCCCTTTGTTTCGCAAACGGAGCACTTTCCCCGGTTGAGTCCCTGGCTCGATCTTGACTTTAGCCTTACCATCGATGGTCGGAACTTCAACTGTGCCACCCAAAGCCGCTTGAGGCACACTCAGTAACAGGTTATACAGAATGTCGTTCTCGCCACGTATCAGTTCCGGATGCGGCTCTTCTTCGACCAAGATCAGCAAATCACCGTTAATACCTCCATGACGGGCTGCATTCCCCTTCCCACTCATGGAGAGCTGCATGCCTTCCGCCACACCGGCCGGGATATTGATCGTGATCACCTCGTCGTCGCGCACGATTCCTTCACCATTGCACTCGCTACATTTCTTGGTGATAATCTTCCCTTCGCCTCCACAGGTCGGACAGGTTGTCTGTGTCTGCATCTGTCCTAAGATCGTATTGGCCACACGGGTGACAACACCGCTGCCATGACAGGTTTCACAAGTCTTGGAACTGTGATCGTCCTCCGCCCCACTACCGTGGCATTTGGAACAGGTTACATATTTCTTAACTTTGATCTTCTTTTCGACTCCGGTAGCGATCTCTTTCAGGTTCAACTTTACTTTCACACGCAGATCCGAACCACGATTCACCCGGCGACCGCCACGTGAACCGCCACCAAAGCCGCTGAACCCGCCAAAGCCACCGAAATGTCCGCCAAAGATGTCTCCAAACTGAGAGAAAATATCATCCATAGACATTCCTCCGCCAAAGCCACCGCCCTGCGAAGCACCTCCTACTCCGGCATGACCGAACTGATCATAACGCTGACGCTTCTGAGGATCACTCAGTACATCGTACGCTTCTGCAGCCTCTTTGAAGTTCTCTTCAGCCTGCTTGTCACCCGGATTCTTGTCAGGGTGGTACTGAATCGCCTTTTTACGGTAAGCTTTCTTTATTTCTTCTACCGAGGCAGTCTTCTCGACGCCCAGCACTTCATAATAATCTCTTTTAGCCATCTTCGTATCTGTCTGTTGTTATTTGCTCATTATCCTGTCGTATTATTCGCCTACCACTACTTTAGCGTGGCGAATCACCTTATCGTTCAAAGTATAACCGGTCTGCACACAATCCAGAACCTTGCCCTTCATATCGGGTTCCGGTGCAGGAATCATGGCGACTGCTTCAGACGTTTCAGCATCGAACGGTTCACCGACAGTTTCGATCGGTTTTACATTCTGATGAGACAGGTAAGACATGAATTTCGAATAGATAAGTTCCACTCCTTCCGTAACAGCCTTTATATCTTCAGCCGAACGGATATTCTGCAAAGCACGTTCGAAATCGTCGACAACAGGAAGCAGGTGAGTCAAAGCACTTTCGCCACCGTTCTTGATCAGCTCGGACTTTTCGCGCAATGTACGTTTACGGTAGTTATCGAACTCAGCCATCAAGCGCAGGTGGGAATCATTCAGTTCGTCATATTTCTTCTTAAGTTCTTCCAGCTCCTTCTGCTCCGGACCTTCATCCGTCACATTGTCAGATACGGAATTTTCTTCTGACGCATTTACCTGTTCATCCTGCAATTTTGTCGCTTCATCAGCACCTTGGCGTTCTTTTTTGTCAGCTGTTTCCTTCTTGCTATTAAAATTCATCTTGTTCATAATCAATTATATATTTTCATTACTATCTAATTGTCAGTAAGATATCATACCTATATCGGTCATACGACCTGCCTGTCGGCATTATTCTTGTCGATATCAATCACCAATATAACATCAAATATACTGCCAACTGTTCTTATAGAACGAAAATATCTTTACCTTTGTGTAGTAAAAGATGATTTATTGTCATAGTACAAATAATAAGATTAATAAAACAATTAAGAAATTAATTATGAAGAGAGCGATTTTGTCAGTTTTACTGCTATTTGCATTTCTTACCGGTTTTGCCCAAAACCGGAATATATGCCGATTAGGAATTACATACGATATCAGTCAAAGCGACCACTGGGGGAAAAACAAACCGGTCATAACCAGTGTCATTCCTTATTCGCCGGCAGAACTCGCAGGAGTTAAAACCAATGATATCATTATAGCTATCGACGGTGTGCAAACGACAGATATTTCGTCGGAAGAGATCGGTGAAATGCTGAATCCCGCCGGGAAAAACGAGGTATTACTGACGATCGGCAATCTGGCAAACCCTGCTAAACAGGTGCTTGTCAAAAAAGAATGCAAAAAAGGGAATGCGATTACCGAAGAACAATTGGCCACCGCTTTTTCTATGTACAGCCTCGAAACGACCAGCGAACGGGAATTTGTCTGTCCATTCAAGACAACCGTGACAGCCGACCCTGTAGATTTCGGAAAGTTCAAGACGTTCGCCTTCTCTGCCATAGACGAGAATAACAGCAAACTGGAAACGGCCATCAACGAAAGTATCGAAAAGGAGTTGACCAAAAAAGGGATGACTGTCGACACAAACCGTCCCGACATTATAGTACAGACCTTCTATTTCTTCGATAAGAATCCGAACTATAAAGGGGCGAACAAGATTCTGATTGAAAAAGAGCCGATCTATCGCTACAACTTCAATCACAGTAAGATGGAGACATTCCCGTTCTTGAACTCGATGTCTGCAGAAGCGGAAGCGGAGTATCTCCTCCAGTTCGGTTTTCGCCTGATTGACCAACGTGATGTACCGGGCCGTATCCTGTGGGAATGCGAGGCAAACGAACTGCTGGAAGACTCATATCGTCTAGATGAATACGCCCGCATTCATGCACCGTTGATGTGTATGCAATATCCATATGTCAAATATCAGCGCAACGTGCCATTCAAGGTCAATCAGAAAACCTACAACTATACAGGGCTAAGTTACGACATCGACCATATGGAACAGATCGCCGACGTCGATAAGAACTCTCCTGCCTATGCAGCTGGATTACGCCCCCGTGATATTGTAGAGAAAATCAACGACCAGAAAATGAATCACACGGCAGAAGAATTCTCCGCTGCTTACAAAGGATTTATTACCAACACGATGAAATACCGCGATCCGAAAACCCAGTTTACGGATGCCAACGGTTTCAAACGTTGTATGTTCTGGGACACATTCAAATACCCACAAGTAGCCGATGCGATCCAGAAACCCGGTAACAAGACCGCCTACTCATATTTATATTATTACGCCCCGTATATCAACCCATCCGGAAACAATGCCTGTACGTTCGATATCAAAAGGGGTAAAAACAAAATGGAAATCATCGTCCGCCCGACCATTCGCCGGTCCGTGACGGTCGAAGTAAAATAAAGCATTTACAAGAACGTGATATATCCGCAAAATTTCGAACAAAAAACGGGCTTCGATAAAGTCCGTCGTTTAATTTCAGAGAAATGTTTAAGCCCGCTCGGAGAAGAACGGGTGGCAGAGATGGAATTCTCTGCCGATTATCAAACCGTAACCCGACGCCTGGAACAAACTGACGAGTTTGTTCGTATCCTGCATGGAGAAGACGAGTTTCCCGCCAGTTATTTTTTTGATGTGCGTTATTCGTTGAAGCGGATACGCCCCGAAGGAACCTGGCTAGATGAAAAAGAGCTATTCGACCTGAAACGTTCGCTCCAGACAATCAACGATATTATCCGCTTCTTTCGCCCTTCCCTGGAAGAGGGAGAAGAGATCAAATACCCGGCATTGACCGCCCTTGCCGGCGATATTCAGGTATTCCCGCAGTTAATCGGAAAGATCGACGCGATACTCGACAAATTCGGACGAGTGAAGGACAATGCCTCTCCTTCACTGGCGCAGATACGAAAAGAGATCACGGCTACCATGAGCGGTATCTCCCGCAGCTTGCAGTCGATATTACGCGCCGCACAATCGGAAGGTGTAGTAGATAAAGATATTACTCCCACCATGCGCGATGGGCGCCTGATGATCCCGGTCGCTCCGGCTTTCAAACGGAAGATCAAAGGGATCGTGCACGATGAATCGGCTAGCGGCAAGACTGTTTTCATCGAGCCGGAAGTCGTCGTGGAGGCAAATAACCGCATCCGCGAGCTGGAAGGCGACGAACGCAGGGAGATCATGAAGATCCTGACGGAATTTACAAACTTCATCCGTCCGTTAATCCCCGATATCCTGCAATCCTATGAGTTCTTGGCCGAGATTGACTTCATCCGCGCCAAAGCATTGTTTGCCGAGCAGATAAACGGAATCAAGCCGGTCATCGAGGACAAACAGCAGATCGACTGGATACACGCTGCGCATCCCCTGCTTTTCCTCTCGTTACAGAAACAAAACAAGCAGATTGTCCCGTTGGATATTCTCCTGGAAGAGAAAAAACGCCTGCTGATTATCTCCGGGCCGAACGCAGGTGGTAAATCCGTTTGCCTGAAAACGGTCGGATTGCTGCAATATATGTTGCAATGCGGCCTGTTGATCCCCGTATATGAAAGCTCGAAAACGGGATTGTTCGAAAACCTGTTCATTGACATCGGAGATGAACAAAGTATTGAAAACGACTTGAGTACCTACAGTTCACACTTGACGAACATGAAATTTTTCGTCAAGAACTGTAACAGCAAAACTCTAATCTTGATTGACGAGTTCGGTAGTGGCACGGAGCCCCAGATCGGAGGTGCGATTGCCGAAGCCCTGTTGGACCGTTTCAACCGGAATCACAGCTACGGCGTTATCACGACTCACTACCAGAACTTGAAGCATTTCGCTGAAGACACGGAAGGGATCGTTAACGGTGCCATGCTCTATGACCGCCACCTGATGCAACCGCTCTTTAAGCTGTCGATCGGTAATCCAGGAAGTTCTTTCGCCATCGAGATCGCCCGGAAGATCGGCCTGCCGGAAGATGTCATTGCGGATGCATCTGCTAATGTCGGCTCCGACTATATCAATATGGATAAATATCTACAGGATATCGTTCGTGACAAACGCTATTGGGAAAGCAAGCGACAGAATATCCGCCAACAAGAAAAGAAGCTGGAAGATATTACCGCCCGCTACGAGCAGGATTTGGAAGCCGTAAACAAACAACGGAAAGAGATCATGCGTAACGCCAAGGAAGAGGCACAGCGTATCCTTTCCGAAGCCAACGCAAAGATCGAAAACACGATCCGCGAAATCAAAGAGGCACAGGCGGAAAAGGAACAGACCAAGCTTGCCCGCAAAGCCTTGGAAGAATTCAAGGCTTCTGTGATAGCAGCCGAAGAAGAGGACGACAAGATCGCCCGCAAAATGGCAAAATTACAGGAACGCAAAGAACGTAAAAAGCAGAAACAAAACGCGCCGGCCTCCAAGCAGGTCTTCAACCGTGATGTCATAGAAGCTGGCGACAACGTCCGCCTCAAAGGACAAGTCTCTGCCGGAACCGTTATGGAAGTTCAAGGAAAGCAGGCAGTTGTAGCATTCGGCATGATCAAGAGCACAGTCAAGTTGGAACAACTGGAGAAGGTCAGTAAAGGACAAATCAAGAAAGAGATCCAAAAAAGTACTTTTGTCAGTGTCCAGACAGCGGACGATATGCATGAAAAGAAATTGAACTTCAAGCAGGAGATAGATGTTAGAGGTATGAGAGGGGACGAAGCCTTACAGGCCGTTACTTACTTTGTGGACGATGCCATACAGGTTGGTGCCGCTCGCATCCGTATCCTGCACGGGACAGGGACAGGCATACTTCGGCAGCTGATACGCGATTACCTGCACACTGTTCCGGGCGTCCGCCAGTATCACGACGAACATGTCCAATTCGGAGGTGCGGGTATTACGGTTGTAGAACTCGAATAAGAACAAACAGATATGAGGCGAAGAGAATATGTACATCCACACAAGCGCAAGCATATTTCCAACCGACATCTTGCCGACCGATATTTCTATGCCGGCGAGCATGATACCGTTACCCGGATCAGCCTCACACAGTACAATGCTGACACTCTGCACACACGGGAGATCAAGACAAACGAAACGTCGTTCAAAAAATTTGTCGACGGAAATAGTATCAACTGGTTCCAGGTTAGCGGTCTGACTGATTCGGAGGCGGTCACGCGTATCGTCAATGAATTCGGGATGCATAACCTGGACGCCAAAGACATTCTGACTCCCCAACACGTAGTCAAGATAGAAGAGTATGACAAACACATGCTTATCGTACTCAATTCTTCCTACTACGACACCAATATGGAGATCAACTCCGAACATATCAGCATCCTAATCACGGGAAACGTAGTCATCAGCTTCACGGAAAGCAACAATCCTGTATTCGAAAATGCCTACAAAGCCATCGAATCCAATATGTTGAATATTCGCCGAAAAAACAGCGGACTACTCCTGGCATTCCTTTTAAATACGATCATTGCCAATTTAGTGGAATCGGCCTCCAAAGTGGAGGAAATGCTTGAGGATATAGAAGAGACCCTGCTCGATATCAAAAACGACCAAGGTAATATGGGGCTGCTTATCCAGCAACGTCGGAAAGAATATATGGTTATCCGCAAGAACAGCCAACCGCTGAAAGAGCAATTTGCCAAACTGCTGCGCACCGAAAACGGAATCATAAGCTCCGACATCCTTCCCATCTATAACGACTTATCCGACCAGTTGCAGTTCATCATCCAGACAACCGAAAGCTGCCGGGAAATCATATCTTCCCTGGTCGATCTCTACATATCCAATAACGACCTGCGCATGAATGCGATCATGAAACGCCTGACAATCGTATCCACGATCTTCATCCCACTGACATTCCTGGCTGGTATATGGGGGATGAACTTCAAGATGATGCCAGAATTGGACTGGCAATACGGGTATGGCATAGCCTGGTCACTCATGCTACTGACAGCAATCTCGACCTGGCTATACATGCGGAAAAAGGATTGGTTTTAGAGTCCGTAGTTCCGTTTGAACATATAATAGGTATTTCTGGAAACATTAAAACGTTTACAAATTTCGAAAACAGTGTCTCCGCGTTCAAGCATGCTGATCACCTCTTCTTTATTCGCATCCAGGAAAGACTGTTTTGCAGCCGATCCTTTCGGACGGCCTAACGGGCCTCCCGTGCTCTTCTTATGATTCAATGCCTCTTTGGTACGGATTGACATCAAACTGTGTTCGATCTCCGTCACCAACTTGAACACGTTTCCCATAACTGGCAGATCCAATGCCTGGTCTAGGATATACCGATCTCTTATACTATAGATCTGAACGCCTTTTTCCATGCAGCGTCCCATAATATCCATAACTTCCGACAAAGTTCGTCCCAAGCGAGAAATATCCGAAAAGATCAGACTATCGCCTTTTTGCATACGATCCAGTACCCTAGCAAGATTACGTTCATCTTCCCTCCCTTTGTCGACAGTGACATCCGTAATCCACTTATCGACATTCATATCATGATTCGAAGCATAACGTTCAATCTCATCTTTCTGTTCTTCTAGAAGTTCTTTGTTTGAAGTTCCTACTCTTAAATAAGCTATTACCATATTTCCAGCAACTTAATAATTAAAAAAACGTAGAACCAAAATTTATTTCTCGGTGAAGATACGAAAAGTAATTATAGCACAATAGCTAAACTTTCCATTTTATTTAAAGAAAATGTTAGTATTTTTCTCTTTAACACAATAAATTAAATCGTATGAAAACAGCTATCAGACTAAGAATGAAATAGCTAACAATTTACCCAATAACCGGGGATTTGCGACCTCTTTAAACATTTACCTTTCCCTCGTAGCAAACCCTGAATATAAGTATTTTGAACATGTTTATCGTTTTTTTTGCTTTCCGGTCTACCAAACACTTACTATATTTGCAAAACGAATGAAAAGGTTTCTGATTGTCATATTCGCTTTGCTGTATATCGGATTGTCTTCCGGTATCACGCTGACGATTCACCACTGCATGGGCAAGCTGGTCGAAGTCGGCATATGGCAGGATGAAACCTGCAACACTTGCGGAGCCAAGCATGCCCATAAATCCTGCTGCTCCACCGAAACTCAATTTATAAAGATATCAGACGATCAGAATGTCGACCAGCTACAGGTTATTAAATATGTACCGATGGCAATCGCACTTTTGTTCGATTTACGGGATCTTTATAACTTACCGGAAACAGAACAGGAAGCCAATATCCCTGTTCATTCCAACACCCCACCTGAATGGAGTGGGACAGACCGGCTCATTCATCATTGTACTTTCCTTATTTAGCTGATAGTAGATCTTTTCAGGCCCTTTTTCCCTTTATAGTCTTATAAAAGGGTCCGTCATTCTTTTGTCTTCATCCCAGACAACAAAAAAAGAAAAAAATCTGTTTCCTCTGTGTGTACAGAAGGAAACCGGCGTATTGTATTCAATAGCCGGACGATCTATTATCTATACATATAAATACTTCTTATGCTAAATAAAATAATCCGTTATTTCCTTGAGAACAGGGTGATAACCATATTGATCTTAGTGCTGGTAGTCGTATGGGGCATCTCGACTTCTCCATTTAACTGGCACGGAGGGATCATTCCCCGCAATCCGATTCCGGTAGACGCGATTCCCGACATCGGCGATAATCAACAGATCGTAGCGACCGAATGGATGGGACGTTCGCCCAAAGATATCCAGGATCAGATCACCTATCCGCTGACCACTTCCCTGTTGGGGATTCCCGGAGTCAAATCGATCCGTAGCTCTTCCATGTTCGGCATGTCCTTCATCTATATTATTTTTGATGATAATATCGAATTCTACTGGAGCCGTTCGCGGATTCTCGAAAAGCTCAACTCCCTTCCCCCCGGCACGCTGCCCGAAGGCGTACAACCGGCGTTGGGTCCGGATGCAACCGCTTTAGGACAAATCTACTGGTACACGTTGGAAGGACGCGATCCGGCAACCGGAAAACCGACAGGCGGATGGAATGCGGAAGAGCTGCGTACCATACAGGACTACTATGTCAAATACAGCCTTTCGGCCGCCGAAGGCGTGTCGGAAGTGGCATCAGCCGGAGGTTTCGTGAAAGAGTACCAGGTCGAGCTGAATCCGGATGCCATGCGCGCCTTTAATGTTTCCGTTATGGATATTATGGGGGCGATCAAGAAAAGCAATCTCGATATCGGCGCCGAGACAATGGAGATCAATAAGGTCGAATATCTGATCCGCGGCCTGGGCTATATCAAAGATGTATCCGACCTGGAAAAGGCCGTCGTGACGGTGTACCGGTACGCATCTCCGATGTAGCGTTTGTAAATATCGGTCCGGGTACGCGGCGCGGCGGGCTGGATAAAGAAGGTGTCGAAGCAGTCGGCGGTGTCGTGATCGCCCGGTATGGTTCCAACCCTTTGGAAGTCATTAATAATGTAAAAGACAAAATCAAGGAGATGGCGCCCGGACTTCCCCAGAAAACCTTGCCCGACGGGACTGTCTCCAAAATCACCGTCGTACCTTTTTACGACCGGACAGGCTTGATCAAAGAGACAATCGGCACGCTCGAAACATCTTTATCCCACGAAATACTGATCTGTATCATCGTTATCATCGTGCTGGTCCTCAACCTCCGGGCATCCGTCGTGATAGCCAGCATGCTCCCTATCGCCGTGTTGTCTACCTTCATCATCATGCGCTACACAGGAATAGCCGCCAATATAGTTGCCCTTTCGGGTATCGCCATCGCTATCGGCGTGATGGTGGACGTCGGCGTCGTGTTTGTCGAAAGCATCATCCGGTATATGGAGATGCCGGAGAACAGAGGCGTCCGCAAAGGGAAAGCGATGGTAAACCTTATTTATAAGGCGGTCAGTGAAGTGTCGGGGGCCATTGCCACGGCGATGATCACGACTATCGTCAGTTTCCTGCCCGTTTTTGCAATGGAGGCACAGGAAGGAAAAATGTTCTCTCCCCTCGCCTACACGAAAACCTATGCGCTGGCCTCTGCTTTCGTATTGGGATTGATCTTGCTGCCGACCTTATCCTATATATTGTTTTCGGTACGGATCGACTCAAAGCGGATACGGAAAGTGCTCAACTACATACTGATTGCAGCAGGTGTCCTCTTGTCTGTCCTGTACAGTAATATTCCGGCACTCGGACTTACAGCCGTCGGACTTAACAACCTGCTTGCCCACCGTTGGAAGAAACCCGGAATAAGTAACTATATCAATATCGGTATCGCACTTGTCGTCGCCACCTACTTCTTGGCAGAAGAATGGTTGCCGATGGGCCCCCAGAAAGGCATTATCGTCAATCTTCTTTTCGTAACAGGATGTATCGCCATCATTCTTGCACTGCTCTGGTTACTGGTGATCTACTACGAACGTATCCTTCGCTGGTGTCTGAATAACCGGTGGAAGTTCATGCTGCTACCGATCGCGACTATCCTATGCGGCATCCTGATCTGGAAACGGATCGGGCAAGAGTTCATGCCCAGCCTCAACGAAGGTTCATTCCTGTTGATGCCGACCAGCATGCCCCATACTGGAATCGAGCAAAACCTGAATTATATCGAAGCACTGGACAAACGCCTGGCAGCCATCCCCGAAGTGGAAACGGCAATCGGCAAATGGGGACGGGTAAACTCGGCACTCGATCCGGCTCCCGCCCAGATGTTCGAGAATACGATCAACTATCGTCCCGAATATATCCTGAACGAAGACGGAAAGCGGGAACGTTTCAAAGTGAACCGGAAAGGAAAATATCTTCTGAGAAACGGAGGCACTTACAATCCGGCAGACGGCTTCCGCCTGATTCCGGCAGATAGCCTGATACCGGACCGCAAAGGAGACTATTTCCGGCAATGGCGTCCCGAAATCAAGAACACCGACGATATCTGGCAGCAAATTGTCAACGTCACCCACCTGCCAGGACTCACATCCGCCCCGAAACTGTAACCGATAGAGGCACGCCTTGTCATGCTCTCGACCGGTATGCGCGCTCCAATGGGATTGAAGATATACGGGCCGGATCTGGAAACGATCGAGCAGAGCGGAAAGGCGATCGAACAGGCGCTCAAAGACGTTCCTTCCGTGATCCCTTCGTCCGTATTCTATGACCGGGCGGTCGGAGCACCTTATCTGGAGATTAAGCTGAACCGGGATAACATGGCCCGGTACGGAGTGAACGTCGAAGATTTACAGGAGATACTAAGTGCAGCCGTCGGCGGCATGATCCTGACGAAGACGGTCGAAGGCCGCGAGCGTTTCCCCGTGCGCCTCCGCTATGCCCGCGAACTGCGTGATAATCCGGAAGCATTGTCCATGCTCCTGGTTCCGACAGCCACCGGCGCCCAGATCCCATTGAAAGAACTCGCCGATATCGAATATGCCCGAGGCGCCCAGATTGATCCAGAGTGAGAACACCTTCCTGGTCGGCTACGTGATCTTCGACAAGAAACAGGGAAAAGCCGAAGTGGACGTTGTGAAAGAAGCGACAAAAGTGATCGAAGGAAAGATACAAAACGGAGAGTTGAAACTAACAAAAGGCGTTTCCTACAAGTTTGCCGGAAACTACGAACAACAGGAACGTGCCACTGCCCGGCTGATGATCGTCGTTCCCCTGGCCTTGCTGATCGTCCTCCTGGTTCTGTATTTCCAGTTCAAGACCCTTACGGCCTCGTTGATTCATTTCTCCGGTGTCTTCGTGGCTTTTGCCGGCGGCTTTATCCTGCTCTGGCTGTACGGTCAGGACTGGTTCATGAACTTTTCGCTGGCGGGAGTCAATATGCGGGACCTGTTCCAGATGCATACCATTAACCTGAGCGTAGCCGTATGGGTCGGCTTCATCGCCCTTTTCGGAGTGGCGACAGACGACGGTGTGCTGATGGGAACTTACATCCATCACGTCTTCCTGGAAAAGGACCCGCAGACCAGGCACGCCATACGTGAAGCCGTCGTGACAGCAGGACTCAAACGTGTACGTCCCGCAGCCATGACAACCGCGACCACCCTGATCGCCCTGCTCCCCGTCCTCACCTCGACCGGAAAGGGAGCCGATATTATGGTTCCGATGGCAATCCCGACTTTCGGCGGCATGCTGATCCAGTCGATGACCATGTTTGTCGTCCCCGTATTCCAATGCTGGTGGCGGGAAGGGCTGCTGAAGAAAGAGGAAACAACTGGCCAATGCCTCGCGCAAAATAGACCTGTACGCCAAACAGCAAGACTTGTCCCGGTCGACCTACCAGTTGATGATCCGCGAATTTTCGGCAGGGACGACTTCCCTCACGGACATCATCCAACTGGAACGCCAGTTACTGAATTACAGCCTTAAAAAGAGCGAAGCGGTTGCCGGATACAACACGCTGATCGCGAGTTTAGAGAAATTAGTATCAACCTCCGTAAATGAATAACAAGATGAAAAAGATAAATGAAATAATAAAAAGCAAATCGGTTCAATATATAATAGTAGCCTGTGCCGGCTTATTAGTCGGCAGGTTGTTGTTCAGCTCGTCTGAAAGCCCCGCTCCGGCTACCCATGAGGGGCATGAGATGCACGAAGGACACAGTCACGACCTCGTACAGGACGAGACGGGCGTCTGGACCTGCTCCATGCACCCCCAGATACGCCAGGATAAACCCGGCAAATGCCCGATCTGCGCGATGGACTTGATCCCGGTCCGTAAAGGAAGCGGCGGCGGAGAGAACTCCGACCCGAAAGCAATCCAGTTATCGGAAGAGGCGGCCGCCCTGGCAGACGTGCAGACTTCAAAGGTCAGCAGGAAAAACCCGGTCAAGACAGTCCGCCTGTATGGCAAGATCGCCCCGAACGAACAAAGCTTACAGTCACAGACAGCGCATGTAGGCGGACGTATCGAACAACTCAACATCAATTTTACCGGTGAGAGCGTACGAGCCGGACAAACACTTGCCGTCCTTTATTCACCCGAACTGTTCACCGCCCAGCAGGAACTGTTGGAAGCCATCAAGATGAAGCAGCCCGCCCTGATCCAGGCAGCCCGCGAGAAACTCCGTCTCTGGAAAATGACGAACGCCCAGATAGAAGCGATCGAACAGTCCGGTAGCGTTTCCCCACTCGTCGAGATCAAAGCGAACGTAAGCGGAATCGTCATGACCAAACGCGTAAACCAGGGCGATTATGTCGCCTCCGGAGCTGTCCTGTTCGACATAGCGAACCTGTCGAGCGTATGGGCGATGTTCGACACTTTCGAAGTTGACCTGCCTTTCCTGAACAGAGGCGACCAGGTTCATTTCACCTTGCAGGCTCTTCCCGGCAAGACCTATACGGGCCGGATCGCGTTTATCGATCCGATCATCAACCCGTCCACCCGTACGGCACGTGTCCGGGTAGAAGTCCCCAACAGCCATATGGAACTGAAGCCGGAGATGTATGCGACCGCCGAGGTCAGCGCCCCGCTTCAAGGATATAAAGACCGGATCACCGTGCCGCAAACTGCTGTTCTCTGGACCGGCAAACGTTCCATCGTTTATGTCAAGCAACCGGACACCTCCACTCCGACCTTCCTGATGCGTGAAGTAGAACTTGGTCCTTCCCTCGGCAACGCATACGTGATATTAAAAGGATTATCCGAAGGAGAAGAAGTCGTAACGAACGGTGTTTTCTCGATAGATGCCAGTGCCCAACAGGAAGGGAAACAGTCGATGATGAACAATGACGGCGAAGCACAACCGATGAGCGGCCATGTAGGGCATACGATGAGCGGTCACGAAGGGCATGCCGCGCACGGTACATCCGCAGCACAACCGGAACCGGCAGGCGAGCATGCCATGTTCGGGGTAAAAGGTTCCTGCGACATGTGTAAACAACGCATCGAAACAGCAGCCAAAAGTGTAAACGGCGTTTCGTCGGTTCATTGGGATAAGGAAAAACAGATGATACATCTACAATACAATCCGTCCAAAACATCTGTGGACGCTATTAGCAAAGCTATTGCCAAAGCGGGGCACGACACAGATACTTATAAAGCGGATCAAACGTCTACGACCAACTGCCGGGTTGTTGCAAATACCGGCAATAAGCGGATACTACAACCCGGACAAGCGACCAGCCCGTCATCGCCACTATTATCATTTTTTATATTGGTGGCGATATTCGGTCGCGCTTAGTCCGGCTGCGTTCTTAAAGAAACGGCTGAACGCAGCCTGGTCTTCGAATCCTAGCATCAAAGCGATCTCTTTAGAGCTTTTAGCCGTATAAAGCAGTAAACGCCGGGCTTCTGCCTGAATGCGGTTATGGATGATACGGATGGCGGAAGGCTGCTGATAGGCGGAAAGGATATTTGCCAGTGTCTTCGGGGATTTGTTCAGCATGTCCGCATATTCCTGCACCTGTTTTTTCTCCTTAAAATAGGTATCGACCAGGACATAGAATTTGCGGATCGTCTCGAACTGGAGGCTGTTCTCCCGAACAGCTCCCTGCCGATCTTCCGCTATTCGCGTACATAATATGATAAACCGTTTCAACAATACCCGGAGCATCTCGTCTTGCAGGTGATCGGTACTGAGAAACTCCTCTTGCATGATCCTCGTCAGCGTGTCGATCTTCCGCCGTTCATCTTCCGAAAGGACAAAAGTCAGCACATGCGATGAACCGTGAAACAGCAACCCGTTGCACGAGACCTCATGATCGTTGCCATGTATACAGTAGAAATTGCCGTTGAACATCAAAGCATAGCATTTGCCTTCGATGCGCAGAAACTCCAAATGATGCAAATGGGAAAGCGGAACGAGCTGTTCCTTCTTCAAAACAACATGCTGATGATCGATATCCAACTCCACTTCGCCGGAATCCACCCATATAAATTTATACAGCGTTTTGTCTTTCAGAAGATCCGGGTCTTCATGGAGCGAATCGGTCAAGACGATCCGCCCCTTTATTTTCGCATTCTCAAATGTCCATTTCATGGTATCTTAATTTTCAATTTTCAAATTCCACTACCTCCAGTTCCCTGGCAACTCTCCCGTATGCCGCCTGAACCAACGCGCAAAGGTATCATAATTAGAGAAATTAAGCATCATAGCAATGCGGGAAGATCTCAGTCGAGTTTTAATCAGTAAGTCTTTCGCCTCAAGCAATACATACTGGCTGATCCATTCCGCAGCCGAAATACCGGAATGCAATTTACATTTGTTATTCAGTTCCGCCGAAGTCATTCCCAACTTCTCAGCAAAATAATAAACCGGATAATGATGATAACGCCTAATCAGCAAAGCGAAATCGTGGAAGAAAGGCGGAACCTCGCTATCCCGGTCGTCCGCCAGATGCCCTTCCTGCTGGAGGAAGAAAATAAGGGCGCGCAAAAGCGATTCCACCACTTTGACACGGACATCGCTCATTCGCTCGATTTGTGACTGCATCAGCTGGATATAAAGCCCGGACTCCTTCAGTTCGTCCGGTGTAATCGTCCGGAACATCAGACGTTGCCGATTGATCAGCAGATCGCTACCGGCATAGATCACGATCCCTTCAAAACCTGTCTCCGAAAAACGGGATATCTCACTCACATCTTCCACAGACGCCAGGAACACCTGTCCGGCAACTATGGAGATTTCCTTTCCAAGTGCTTTGCATTCGAACTTTCCTCCCCGGCAGATCACAGCAAGAGTTCCCGGTTCCAAAGGCAACAGTTCATGATCCTGCCCAGCTTCGACGTGAATGACCTTTAAAGCACTTTCCAATGTCAAATTTGCAATCGACACGGCATGATAGAGGTCGATCGGTAATATTTTATCAGCATTCATTTCCTTCTCACTTTTAAATAAAAACCATTTCACTTCGAACATTTAAAGATAGATGTTAGTTTAATATACACTATCATTTTTATATTTAGTTAAATTGCTATTAATAGCATTTATAGGGTTTATCACGCAATAAACAAAATCGATTGTTTTTATTAAAGATAAAACATTCAGCCATTTTTATTAGTTTTATATTTGCACATCAAAAAAGAAAAAGATGAAGATACCGTTTAAACCAATTGAAATCGAAGATAGAGATATTATAACATCCTTTACGATACCGAGCAATTATAAAAATTGCGATTATTCATTTGCCAACATCTGCAGTTGGCGGTTTCTCTACGATAGCGAGTTCGCCATTGTCAACGGCAGCTTGCTGATCCGTTTCTGGATCGAAAACAAAACGAGAGTCGCTTATATGACTCCTACAGGTCAAGGCGACCTGAAACAGGCCATCGATCTGTTAGAAGCCGATTCGCTCGAACAGGGTCATCCGCTCTGTATGTTAGGCGTAACGCCAGATGCCAAAGAAGAACTCGAAAAGGCAATTCCCGGCGGATTTTTCTACATCCCCGAACGGAATTATTTCGATTACATCTACTTGCGTGAAGACCTGGCAACCCTAAAAGGGAAAAAATACCAGGCAAAACGCAATCATATCAACAAATTCAATAAGAAGTTTGCCTACGAATATATTCCTATCACACCAGAACTGGTTCCCGAATGCCTTCAGCTCGAATGTAAATGGTACAAAGCCAACCGGGAAGATAATGACGAGGAGGATCTGAACGACGAACGCCGTTCTATAATCTACGCCTTGAACCATTATGACGAATTGGGACTTATTGGAGGAGCCATTTGCGTAGACCATCAGATTGTCGCTTTCACTTTTGGTGCCCCGATCAACCATAATACTTTCGGCGTCCACGTAGAAAAGGCAAATGTGAACTATGAGGGGGCTTATGCTGTTATCAACAAAGAATTCGCCTCTCACCTTCCGGAAAAATACACCTATGTGAACCGAGAGGAAGACTTGGGTATTCCCGGTCTGCGCCAGGCTAAACTTTCGTATAACCCGTTCATCCTATTGGAAAAATCCGCGGCAATAAAGAAACCTGCAAAATAATATTGAACGATGGATAACAACAAATCTCAATTGATCGACCTGTGGCGTACTTCTTTCAACGACAGCGAAGAATTTATCAAACTATTCTTCGATCGGGTTTACAAAAAAGAAAACGCCCTGTTTATAGAGAAAAACGGAAAAATCGTTTCCGCCCTTCAAATGCTTCCGTATGTCATGACTTACTACGGAAAGGAGATATCCGTAAACTATATATATGGAGCCTGCACTCTTCCCTCCGAACGAGGTCAGGGACTTATGCGCCAACTGATACAGAAAGCATTCGAAGTGATGGAAAGCCGGAAAGTGGCCTTAACAGTCATTATCCCGGCCGATCCATGGCTGTTCGACTATTACCGCGATTTAGGATATACGGAAGCTTTCGACTATTCAGAAGAAACGTATATCTGCCCTTCTGAAATAGCACTGGAACAGGGTGTTTTGGTTGTACCGCCCGAAGTACCTTCGATGGAGTCTCTCTACAATTTTTTTAATAAGAAGCAGAGAGAACGTATTTGCTATGTGCTGCACGGTTATGACGATTTCGTTACTATCCTGCGCGAATTACAGATGTCCGGAGGACAAATGCTGACCGCCTTAAACATTCAAGAAGAACCGATCGGAATGATCTTTTTCTATCCTGTCGGCGACTATATCTATGTCAAAGAATTGATGTATGACAACGACAACATCAAGAACCTGCTCTTACAGGAAGCTACAACACAGAGCAAGGTGGAAAAGGCCGTCTGCCGTACTCCTTTCACCGGACCGGGAACTTTCCCTTTAGGCATGGCACGTGTCTTGGACCGCGACCGCCTCATCCATCACTGGGCCTTCACCCACGCAAACTCCGTTCTTAACATCGGCGAACTAAAAAAGATGGACACCCAATCGCTCACCCGCTTGTTGCTCAACTATCAGAGCCGGGAAGCTTATATGAGTTTGATGCTTGATTAGCGTTCATTTTACCCAAAAACAAAAGCTCAGCACCACTCCGACAGGTTACGGAGATCCGAAGGAACGATTATCCGATTAATTCGTATTTTTGCAGATTCATACAAAACTATACGAATAAAAAGAGCTGACAATGTTACGGAAAGGAGACCTTACACAAGGAGGTATAATCACCACCCTGCTACAATTCACATTGCCGATGCTGGCAGGATCGCTTTTACAACAATGCTATAACATAGCCGATACACTGATCGTAGGACAATGTATCGGTGCAAATGCGTTGGCAGCGGTCGGTTCCGCCTATACCTTGATGGTTTTCCTGATCTCTATCCTGCTGGGGTTATCGATGGGAAGCGGCACGGTTTTCTCACTGCAATACGGAGCCGGAGACCTGTCCGCCCTGCGACGTAGCATCTACGTTTCTCTCCTGCTGATCGGCACGGTAACCATCTTGCTGAATGTTGCCGTGTTCCTATGGCTCGATCCGATTTTACGATGGTTACAAGTTCCCTATGATATTTATTCGTTGATGCGTAACTATCTGTGGATCATTTTCTGGGGAATAGTCTTCACTTTCCTGTATAATTTTTATGCAGCGTTGCTTCGGGCTGTAGGCGATTCTGTAACACCTTTATGGTTTCTGGCTGTATCGGTCGTTTTGAATATCGGGCTTGATTTGTTTCTTATTCTTGTCCTGGATCAAGGCATCGAAGGAGCGGCAGTCGCAACGGTCATCGCACAGGGAACGGCGGCATCCGGTATCTTGCTGTATACCTATAAAACCCGCCCCGAGCTACGATTACACCGGGAAGATATGTGCTTCGACCGTTCCAGCCTGAGAGAAATCACTTCTTTCTCCACACTGACTTGCGTCCAACAATCTGTGATGAACTTCGGAATATTGATGGTGCAAGGGTTGGTAAATAGTTTTGGTACGGTTGTCATGGCCGCATTCGCCGCAGCAGTCAAGATCGACTCTTTCGCCTATATGCCCGTTCAGGAGTTCGGGAATGCTTTTTCCACCTTCATTGCCCAGAATTTCGGAGCGCGGAAAGGGGATCGCATCCGCCGGGGAGTACGTAGCGCATTTCTTATAACGATCGTCTTTTCCCTTATCATCTCGCTGTTAGTTTTCTTTTTTGCCAAGCCGTTGATGCTTATTTTCGTCCGTCCGGATGAGGCTGAGATACTTCGCATCGGAACAGAATACCTGCGTATCGAAGGAGCTTTTTATTTAGGCATCGGAATCTTATTCCTCCTTTATGGTTATTACCGGGCCATCCGTATGCCGGGAATGTCTGTCGTGCTTACCATTCTGTCTTTAGGTACACGTGTCGTCCTTTCTTATTGGCTGGCATCCATTCCCACTATTGGGGTCACCGGTATTTGGTGGTCTATTCCTATCGGTTGGTTTCTAGCAGACTTAGCCGGCATTGCCTATTACCGTTATCGCAAATATGCAGTCTCACGGACTTGACAAAAATCCGCCTCCGATATACATTTATTACCGGATTTTTCTATCTTTGCAGCCGTAAAAAGTAATGATAAATTATGGACGACAGTATTCCGCGAGAAATAAAAACAGTAAGTAACAAATAACGCGCAGGGGTAAACAGCAAGGCCTCTGTACGTTGACAAAAACGAAAGGAGGCAATAATGAGAACTTTTCTTTATTGTGAAGCCGGCTTTGTGGAAAAAGACCAGTGGCTTCCAAACAGCTGGGTCAATGTAGAATGCCCTACACCGGAAGATATCCATTACCTGACAAACCAATTCAATGTTCCCGAATCTTTCTTAAGCGACATTGCCGATACAGACGAACGCCCGCGTATCGAATATGAAGGGAATTGGCTATTGACCATCATTCGAATCCCGGTACAGAGCCAGGAACAAGGAATCCCTTTCACGACTATCCCCCTGGGGATTATGACGAACAATGAAATCATCATATCCGTTTGCTATTATAAGACGGAACTGATACCGGACTTTATCCGGTACACCCGCCGCAAAGAGGTTGTCGTACGTCACAAATATGACCTGATTCTGCGTCTGATCCATTCATCCGCCGTATGGTTCCTGAAATACCTGAAACAAATCAACAACGAGGTGGCGCATGCCGAAAAGGCACTGGAAAAAAGTATCCGTAATGAAGACTTGCTTCGTCTGATGAAGCTGGAAAAGAGCATGGTTTACTTCAACACATCCATCCGTGGTAATGAAGTGATGCTCACCAAACTGCAAAGCATCTTCCAGGAACCAGTTTATATGGACAACGAACTGGTGGAAGATGTGGAAACAGAGTTAAAGCAGGCGCACCTCACAGTCAATATTTATAGCGATATCCTGACCGGCACGATGGACGCATTCGCCTCCATCATCTCCAACAACGTGAACACCATCATGAAGCGCATGACCTCCATCTCCATCATCCTGATGGTTCCCACCCTCATCGCCAGCTTCTACGGTATGAACGTCCCGATCTACGGAGAAAATATGCCGCATGGCTTTGCCATCATCGTCATGATCTCCATCACACTATCAGCTTTATCATTTTTCATTTTCAGAAAGATCAAATGGTTCTAAATTAAAAAATCCGCTTTACCTTCACAGGCGAAGCGGATTTAAAATCGATAAGCTTTTTCTAATCAAATATCTAATCAGAAAACAATATCTCGGGAAGGATAATATCTAATTCTGACAAATAAATAGCAAAGGACGTGCCAGAAATAGAAATAAAGATATATTTTAAAACAAACCACTGATATACAAACCAATAAAAATAATATATATAATACAAAAGAAATTGGGGAAGTGTGGAGTGGATTGGGGAAAGTGTGTAAAATTTCCACAATCAAGTGTGGAATCCCGACTTTTGGGCGTGGAAAGAGCAATAATAATCGACTGCCTTTTTCAGCAAATCTTCCGGGAGATCGAAAGATTCATCGAACAAAGAAGTTTCGACAGCAAGAGCTTTCTTCTTCGAATCTTTTTTCCAATTGCCAACGATCCGGCCCTCATACAGGATCACGGGGTAAAAGATACCGAAAGTATTGAATGCCTTAGGATGATGTTCGCGTAGCATAACGGTCGTCCGGTCTTTATAGCTGATCAGATATTCATCATACGAGGGTAACAAATGCAACACTTTCCGGCAACGGGCCTTCAAGTCACAGGTAACATGCAGGTAAAAAGTTTCCGAATCAAACTTTTCGGTTAGCAGATCGGTTTCGATCAATGCAACCGCATGTCGAGCCTCAGTTGCCGTCAAGCCGGACCACCAGACAAAATCAGACAATGTAGCCGGGGAATGGCTTTGAAAATATAGGGTAGCCAATCGGGCGAGCGCCTCTTCGCGGCTGAGTTCTTTCATCGGAGGCACACGTTCTTCCAACAGAGCATAGGTCGGCTTCTTGTTTTTATCTACCCCGCTGCACACAAGGCCATCCGTTTCAGCACGGACCAGAAAATAATGTATCAAGTGATTGTCTGTCTCGACCCCTGCCCGACCGAACCCATCCATCAACTCCTGTTTTGTCAAACTCTTGTTTCCACCCAACAATTGTTCCAGCAATCTACAACCTTTCGTATAGAAGCTTTCGGTTATCTCCATCTTCCGGCTTCTTGCATAAGAATCGAAGGCTGTCCGTATACGACCTCCCGACAATTGCAGCATCCAGCGAATATCCTCTGCTGCGATGAAATGCCAGGTCGGTCGTAATATATGGGTACGCAGGATTTCCCCCTTTGCAAGCGCATCGTCCACCACCCGCAACGAAGAAGACTTCAAGCGAGTCCCGACCGCCCATTTCGCCATCGTATATTCCTGTGCCTGGTATCATTCCCATACACAAAAAGAATTAAAAAGAATATAACAGAATGTTTTTCAACGGTTATATTAATTTACAGTTTCGCTTATTTTCATAAAAAAGACCTTATTTTCCTTGTTTTGGCTACACTTTGGCTACCTGGATAAGATTAAATAACTATATTTGCAAACAATGGAAACTAAAAGAAAAAAATATGGCAGCAAAAAAGGAAATTAGATCGGATAATACTTATATGATAAGCACTGATAGCACCGACAACCCAAAGTTAGGCGCAAAAATACTCTCTGACGGTCGGGAAAGCCTTTTTCTTGATTACTACCTTGGTTACAATATGGTGTACAATGAGGATAAAGAAAAAATGGTAGCCAAGAAAAATAGAAAGAGAGAAACTTTAAAGTTGTATCTATGGCAAGCGCCCAGAACTCCCATTGAGAGACAGCAAAACAAAGAAGTAATAGAGCTTGCTAAAAGGATAAGGTTTGAAAGGAGCCAACAGTTATTAGAGAATATGGAAGGCTACCGATTGAAGCAGCATAGAGATATGAACTTTATCGATTACTTCACAGCATATATTGATAAATACAATAAAAAGGACAAATCTATAATGAGGCTTGCTCTAAAACGTTTTATAGGTTTTTTCAATGATACACCAGAGTATAACAAATTTGCACAAGGAATCAAGCCGACACAAATAACAAAAGATATGGTCGAAGCATTTACCGAATACCTGCAAAGGAGAAGCAAAGGAGAAGGTGCTAAAAGCATATACGCACGTTTTAAGAAAGTTATCAAATATGCCATTGAGCACGATGTAATGATAAAAAATCCATGTACCGGTATCACGATAAAGACTGACGATCAACAATTAAAAAAAGAGGTGCTATCTCAAGAAGAGATTCAACAGTTGATATCGACTCATTATGAACTCGAAAATTCCAACATAAGGCGTGCGTTTATCTTATGTCTTTATTGTGGCTTAAGGTTCTGCGATGTAAAAGACCTAACATTTTCCAACGTAGATTACTCAAATAAACTGTTGAAGTTCGAACAGAACAAGACAAAAGGACATAGCGCAAATAGCAGTGTAGTAATCCCTTTAAATGATGGTCTATTAAAACTGATCGGGGAGCCACAACAACAAGACAATAGGCATGAATTGATATTTATTCTACCCAAATATCCCACATGTTCAAAAGCTCTTAAACGATGGGTAAAACGTGCCGGGATAAACAAACATATTAGCTGGCATTGTGCCAGACATTCTTTTGCCGTTAACATTCTCAACAACGGTGCTAATATAAAGACGGTATCAAGTCTTTTAGGGCATTCAGGATTGAGACATACAGAAAAATACACAAGGGCTGTAGATAGTCTGAAACAGGAAGCAATAAACAGTTTACCTGAACTTAAATTATAAAAGTCATGGACAGAGATAAAAAATTAATCCTCCTTCAACAACAAATAGATAGATGGATAGCTAACGAACGTGAGCAAAAATATATTCTTATGAACGCTATGGATATTGCCACGCTCTTCCTTACAATAGGACTCGACTTTGATTTTGCAATGATTCCTCCCAATGATAAAACGTCCATTCTGTTAGATGAATTAAAAAAACATGGTTTTATTTCCAAAGATACTAAATTAGAGCACTTTAGAATTTTATTCGGAATACCATTACATAAAAAGAACACACCTTTTGAACCTATAAAATGGCAAAAAAATAAACAACTGTTACGCTATTTCATATATTCGATATTTACAAAAGAGACTATTTGGAATAGTAGATATTCAATTATCAATTTATTTGCAGATAAGCACGGGGAAAGAATTAGAATACCAGAATCAGACCGGAACCGTTTAGAACAGAGTAAAGACTATCCTATATTGGTTGAATTGCTAAAAAAAATTAATGAATGAGGGTTCACATTTGAGCTTTTTCGTCAAAAATGTATATTTTTTCCTTCAAAAATGCGCTATATGCTGGAATCTGAACCCGCTTAAATTATTACTATTCATTATTATACATTCATTTTATCTTGTTTCCTTTGTTGTGTCAATCTTTAGATAAGGAGTGCAAGCCTTATCTAAAGATTACAGGACAAATAAGGCGTAGCCTTGCACCTACAGCCGGAAAGTCCAAACCTCTATGATTAAAATGTATGTCAGAGGAATATAAAAAGATCGCCGAATTTATAACGGATAATATTATTTTTTGCACAAAAGAAGTTCTTACGAGTGATGAAGCTGCAAAATACTGCGGTTTTTCAAAAAGCTACCTTTACAAACTTACGATGAGGCAGCAAATTCCACATTACAAAAGCCCAACAGGTAAACTTTGTTATTTCAATCGTTCCGAATTGGAACAGTGGTTACAAACTAACAGAGTTTCAACTATTGGAGAATTAAATCAACAAGCACAATCTTATTGTGTAAAGAACAGACTTAAATAATAGGAGGCGGATTATGGTAGCAAGAAAAAAGGCGACCGAAGCCACCCCAAAAACTGAAGACAAAGATAGGTCAAAAAATCATATTCGTGCAACCGTTCGATCTCTTTTTTTATCTGGTCGTAAACTTACAGCACGGGAAATCAATGAGATTACCGGCGGCAACGACGCACGAAAGGAAATATCGGATTTAAGACGTTCTGGTTGGGATATAACAGATTTAAAATTGTCTTCTGGATGTAAATTGTATTGGCTGATAAGTAAATCACAAAAAAACAATGAATAACGAGCACTCAAGTAATCAAAATCATATCGCAATGATTCGTGCAGAACTGCAAAAGGTTGATTCATTTGCAACAGATATACCGAAACAAATAGGGATGCTTACTGTAAAGACCGCCAACCAAACCATAAAGGACGCAGCGTTAAGACCTAACCCTGATGCGCTTTGGCTATCTTTATGGTACGAAAGTGAGGTATGTTGTTTATTCTCTGATTCCAATTTGGGAAAATCTATCTATGCCGTACAGATTGGCACAGTTATAGCGGAACAGAAAAAAGTCTTATATTTTGATTTTGAGCTATCAGATAAACAGTTTCAGTTGAGATATAGCGATGAGGCGGGCAATCTGTACCAATTTCCAGATAACCTGTATAGGGTTGAGATAAGCCGGGAATCTTTGGATGTTACAAACTTCGAAGATACCGTTATAGATGATATCGAACAAACAGCTATACAAACGGAGGCAAAGATACTTATCATTGATAATCTGACCTATTTGTGTATTGCAAGCGAAAAAGGGGATGCGGCAGGCACTTTGATGTTACGGCTTATGGCTTTAAAAAGAAAGTATGGATTATCAATACTTGTTCTTGCTCATACACCTAAAAGGTGCTTATCAAATCCTATTACACAAAATGACCTTGCAGGAAGTAAAAAACTATACAATTTCTTTGATAGTGTATTTGCTATCGGCAAGAGTGCAAAAGATAACAATGTACGGTATATCAAACAACTTAAGGTGAGATATGGAAACTATACTTATGACAGCGACAATGTTATAGTATCATCTATTGAAAAAGTAGGCGCCTTCTTGCAGTTTGTCAATATAGGATATGCTACCGAGAAAGAGCATTTAAGAGAGCCATCCGATAAAGATAAAGCGGAAGTCATTAACGAAGCAAAAAGATTAAGCAGCGAGGGCAAAAGCCAACGTGAGATTGCAAGAACATTAAATTTATCAGTGGGATGTATAAACAAATACTTAAAGATGTAAAGTGTTCACGGCATTAACGGCCACAATATACTTTTAATTGATTTAAAATCAATGTATTACACAAGTAAAAAGTATAAATTGTTCACGGTTCATGAGCGTGATCAGTGTGAACACGTGAACGCTGTGAACGCTGTGAACAAAAAACAGGCCGAATATTTTATGCGGTAAAAAAATAAAGTTTTTTTATTCGTCACCTGCGTCACCCGAAAGGTGAAAATAAAAAGTTTTTTTGCCTACATATCCTACATGTTATTTATATCATTTTAGTGATTATCAGAATATTAACAAACAAACATACGTATGCAGAATTACAGCCCGCCATATCTGGAAAAATATACCGGTCGTTCTTCCCGGCATGAATGCCCGTCGTGTGGCGATCCTCATTCGTTCGCCTACTACATGGACGGCAATACCGGGGAGCCGATAGATAGGACGGTTGGCAGGTGTAATCACGAAAGTAGTTGCGGCTACCATTACACACCGAAACAGTTCTTTGCCGATCACCCGGCAGAAAAAGAAAGGCTTTCCGTTCCGGCCAGGCAGACACCGGAACGGAAGCCTAAACCGGAAGCGGGTTTTATCCCGTTCCGCTATGTCGAAAGGTCGGTAAGTTATGGCAGTACGTTTATCTGCTTTCTGTGTGGATTGTTTGACCGTTATACGCTGGGATCACCCACGATTGAAAGATTGATGAATGATTACGCTTTGGGAGCCACGAAGGACGGATGTGTTATTTATTGGCAGATCGATGTTAAAGGCCGGGTAAGAACCGGTAAGATTATGAGGTACGATCCGAACACGGGCCACAGGGTTAAGGATTCAGGCGGTATTAATTGGGTACATTCAGTATTAAAAAAACAGAAAGCGATACCGGAAAATTTTAACCTGATTCAATGCCTATTCGGAGAGCACCTTTTGAAGATGTACCCGGAAAAGCCGGTTGCACTGGTAGAAGCTGAAAAAAGCGCTTTGATAGCTTCTGGTGTATATCCCGAATATGTCTGGTTAGCTACTGGCGGGAAGTCTCAACTATCAATTGACAAGTTGAAGGTATTGCAGGGAAGAACGGTTGTAGCGTTCCCGGATGTTGACGGGTTCGAGTATTGGACGAACAAGGCAGAAGATATCAAACGTATAGGATGCAATGTAATCGTTTCCGATCTGCTGGAAAAGAACGCAAGCGACAAAGACAGGGAGGACAAGATAGACCTTGCAGACTGGCTTATTCGTGACCTTATTCAAGTCAAGGACGATCAACCAACGGAAAAGGCGGCCCAATGCTTTACGATGGATAATCCGGCATTGCTGCTTCTTATTGATACGTTTAATTTAAAACCTGTTGATTTGAAATGAATATGTTACACAAATATAGGTTGCAACAAAAATGCTGTTTTGAAAGAGGGGTACTGATAGAAAATAGTGTTGGCTTGCTCTATTACAAAGGAAAGGAGGTAAACAATGAATCGGATCAATTACCTTTTTAAGCGGGTACAATGCTGGGTACAATCGGGTATTTTCGGGTACTGTGGCAATGGTACGGGTAACCGGGTACACCCCCCCCTATATATAGGGGGGGGTGTACCCGGTACCCACCTAAGTGGCCATAACCATAGTACCCACCTATTACTAATTAATCATTAAACTTAATTGATATGGATATTTCAATTATACCAACAATACAGCGATCAAAAAAGCCGGCCAAACCCCGGTACATAAAACCGGACAGCGTGAAACGGCTGGAATCCGATTATTACGAATGGAAATACTGTAATAGCACCATTCCCACGCAATGCCGGGTAAAACCGCATTTCCGGGACGATACGGCTAACGGACTGGCAAAATGTAAGAGGCATGGGCAAAGATAAATAATGCTTTCTATCAACGCCAGAATAGCCAAGGACAATATGATTCACGATTGGGCCGTTGGCGAAAGTCAGGAACAACGGTCGGCATTGCCGATGTACAGGTGACGCATGAAGGCCGGGTGTACAATTTTGAGATCAAGATAGGCAGGGATCGCCAATCTGACGTACAGAAAGCGGTTGAGGCCAGGATAAAAGCTGCTGGCGGTCATTATGCTGTCGTTAAGTGTTACGACGATTTTTTAAATGAAATAATCTGATTATTAACAATTTAATTTTAAACATGGAGACTATTAAAAAAGATGGTTTGGTTATAGAGATTAACCGGCACAAATTGCAAATTGAAAAGATTCAGCAGATCGTGAATGATATGCTGAACGAGGGGTTTAACTTTTCTTCCGATGAGTTGAAAGATTTACGAGGTGATTGTAATTCGCTTCATAAACAGGCGGTAGATATGGCACGGAAAGATGCTTCACGGATAAAAGTATTGTTCTTTCGAAATAAAGATTATGAAGAGGCTGTGAAACATCTGCAATGTGTGATAAATAACAATGCGGGCAAATTGTATACTGTCCTTCGTTCCGGTGCTTTGCATCCACTGGATATTGACGCCTATGAAGTGAAAGAAGGAACCGTCACTATATCTTCCGCATGGCTAAGCCGGAAAGAAGAAGAGTTTACTATTCGCCCGACACCAGAAAGGATAAAGGCGCACGAACTGGTGCAAAAACTGAAAAAGGCAATTGATGAACTGAACGACTTCGTATCTGGCAACCCATATTTCGGGAAAGGCTTTAGCTATATCAACGATGAACGCCGTTGCCTGTGTCGATTGACAGAAGAAGGAGAGTTTTATGTAGAAGACGAAAATTTCGAATATATCTAAAAAAACAAATTAATTATGACTACAGAAGAAAGAAAATCATTCGATGACTTTAAACGTGAATTATTGGAAAACCCAACATTTGGACTTAATTTTTTTGGAAACATGGACAAGGTCGAACTTGATAACGTTGGTGATCTGATAACACGAAACAGACTAATGGAAGAGGCAAAAAATAAGTTCATTTGCCAACATTTGGGGATCAACTATCGGAAAGAGGATTTTGAAGTATCAGACGAAGATTTGGCCGAGGAATGGGCGAAAGACCTACCTGATAGAAGTTAAACATTAAAAGATAAAATTATATGGACAGATCATTAGCTATTGGAGGTGTTTTGTATGAAATTATTTCCCCATCTGTGAGAAATGTAAGCCTTGCACAGGAATATTTGAAAGAATTGCCGGAGGGGAATAATCTCAAGGAAATATTTTCACAATTGGACAAAGAAAGACTCTGCAAAATCCTTTCTTGCTTTATAAAAGGTGATTTATCTTTAGTTGACAAATTAAAAGAAGACAGCAAGGAAATTCTTGTAGATATCCTTTCTATTGAATACGAAGATATATTGAGTGATATTGCACAATTATCCAATATTACAGAACAGATATCAAAATTAGCAGCTATTTCAAAATGAAAATAACATCTGATTTGTCTGGCATTGACAAGTTTGTTCAAGACGTAAGGGATGAACTAAAACAAAAGATGATTGATATTGCCCATGAAGGCGTACAACAAGCGAAAGACAAGGGGGAATATAAAAATCATACTTACAACCTCCGCAGTGCTCCAGGCGCTGCGGTTGTTTTGGACGGTAAAATAGAAGATATGTATGTTCCAGCCGAAACAGGACATAACGAGGCAAAAGTAAAAACGGAAAATCTTTTGCTTTACGGCAATAGACCCCAAAACGGTATTATGCTGGCTGATGGCATGGAATATGCGTCTTTTGTAGAATCAAAGGGTTTTGATGTAATATCAAAACCGGCAATTTCCATTAAAAACAATGCTGAAAAAGAATTTTCAAAATAAAACAAAAGAGTATGGCAGGATTAAAAATAAATATTGACTTTGACTTGAATAAGTTCAACAGGCTGGTTAAAAGGGTGAATGAACTCAAAGAAACTCTCAACGAACTTGGCAGAAGCCATCCTAATTTCAATAAGTTGTTAACAGAGCTTGAAAATACAAGTAACGAAATGAAGCGGATGAAATCGGAGTTGTTGAGTATTAATACCGCTTTGGCACATATCGATTTATCCCAAAAAGTGGTAGAAGATTCCAAGAAGATCAGAAAATCTACGGATGAAATAGGTGATTCATTCAGAGAATATGCAGATTCTATAAATGGAATCAAAGCTCAAATGAAAGAGCTTACTCAAGAATTTAACAGGATGAGTGAAGCGGAAAAAAACGGTGCATCAGGTCAAGCAAACATAAATAAATGGGCCGAATTGAATGCCCAATTGAAAATCACATCCGAAGGGGTGCGTGCTTTATCAAAAGAGTATGCAAACAATGCAATAATAAGTCAAGCCCAAGAGGGCAGTTTAAAATCGCTCCGTGCACAATTGTCAAACTTGAGATATGAATATGACAATATATCTCGTGACCTTCGTAATGGAACAACAGGGGCCGAACTGGTTGCACAAATAAAAAAAGTGAATGACGAGCTTAATGTAGCGGAACAAGCAACCGGCCGGTATCAGCGAAATGTCGGAAACTACGCCTCTGCTTGGAATGGGTTAAATGTGCAAGTTCAACAAGTAGCTCGTGAACTTCCATCCCTTGCGTATGGCCTAAATACGTTCATATCGGCCATTGGTAACAACTTGCCCATGCTGGCAGATGAAATACAACGAGCCAGAAAAGAATACAAATCTCTTATCGCCGAAAATAAAAAGGCTACACCTGTATGGAAACAACTTATTTCATCTATTTTTAATTGGCAAACGGGATTAGTGGCGGGAATAACGGTTTTAGCCTTATACAACAAGGAAATAATAGAATGGACGAAATCGTTATTTAACGCAAAGAAAACATTGTCTGAAACGTACAAGACCACAGAAGAGTTTAATAAAAGTGTAAGTGTAACGTCTGGAAATGTCATTGCCACATTAGAGCAGTTATCTGCTGGCTGGAAAAAGTTAGGCGGAGATATCAAAGCACAAGAAAAGTATATCCTTGACTATAAAGATGATTTTGATCGTTTAGGTGCCGCCGTTAATTCTGTAGAAGAGGCGGAAAATATTTTAATCAAAGGCAAAGCTGCGTTTATTGAAAGCATTATTGCTAAAGCAAAGTCTACATCTATAATGAAACTTGCATCCGAAGAATATGTGAAGTATCTCCAAAAGATGAGGGAAGCGGAGGCCATGCCTGAAGGACGTACACGTTCCTATTGGAATTATGCTGGTGCTGCTAATGGAGGGTTCCAAAAAGTTACTTTTTTCGAAAAGAATAAAGAGAAAATAGCAACAGAAGAAGAAGCGAAAAAATACCTTGATTCTTTTAATGCGATGATAGACGATGTTATCGAAGCTGAAAAGGATGGAACCGAAAAACTAAAGAATGCAGGGATAGAACTCACAAACTCATTGGTAGAGGGTTCTGTCGGAGCAATAAAGGCCGCCATTACTCAAAAGCAACAGGAATTAGAAAAAGTAGTTGATCCTAAAGAATACCAACGTATAGAGGATGAAATTAAAGTGATGCAGGCAAAGTTAGAAGCTATAACCGGGAAATCGACGAAAAAAGAAAATGCTGTTTTCGATCAGAAAAACCGGTTATTAGAAATAATATCTAAAAATGCTCTTGAGCGGATTGAAAAAGAAATAGAATTAGAGAATCAAGCAGCACAGGAGCGCATAAATGCTATGGATGAAGGATTTAATAAGGAACAAGCTCAAAGGGAATTTAATAATAAAAAAGAGCTTCAAGCCTTACAAAGGCAAAAAGAAGAATATATCCGATCTTATATCCAGACACAAAAGGAAATATTTGAAGCGAAAGAAGATTTGAAAGCCAAACAAAATCCGAATTATAAAAAACAGTCTTTCGATTCTTCCTCTATATCTGTCGATACGTCTATGTTCGATGTTGTTGAAATGTTGACAATAAAAAGACAAAGCGCTGACTTAGCTAAATACTATAAAGATTTATTGTCCACATATCAGGACTATACAACGAAGCGGTTAGAGATCCAGAAAAAGTTTAACAAAGATAGAAACGCATTAGAGAAAGCCGGAGCCTCACAGGAGCGAATAAACGAATTAGAGTACCAACGAAAAGAAACCTTAGATGCCATTGATTTGGAATTTGCGCAGCGTGAGGATTCATTTCAAGCATGGATGAATCATATTGCTAATCTAAGTTTGGAAAAGTTGCGGGAAATGCTGATGCTTGCAAAAGAAGAATTGCAACGCCAGGAACTGATAAATCCTAATGATCCACAATTAGCGGTAATTCGTGCACAGGTTACTACATTAGAAAATTCAATCAGAAATAAACAAAATAATTCGTCACCTGGAAAAAGAACTGTCAAGGAATGGCAAGATTTGTATAGCACTCTTCAAAAAGTAGATCAAGAATTTACAGAAATAGGGGACACTGTAGGTGGTACGATCGGAGAAATAATCAAAGCAGCAGGAAACATTACTTCTTCAACCTTGCAAATGGTTGATAGTATTGTTACTCTGGCCAGTTGGTCTACAATTGCCACTAAAAGAGCCGCCGAGGGTGCTACGGCCGCAATAATCAAAGTAGAGCAAGCCTCTGTTATCCTTACAGCCATATCCGCTGCACTTAAAATTGCAACGTCAATTGTCGGGCTGTTTAAAAGAACGGATTATATGGCCGAGTTTCGGAAAGAAATGGCGAAATTGAACCATGAACTTGAAATAACCAAATTAAACGCTCGTATCGGTTCGGACGAGCACAATACCATATTTGGTAATGATTTATGGAAGAATGCCAAAAATAATATTGATGCGGCGAGGGAAGCTCTTCAAAAATATAACGAGACTCTCAATGATATTGCAAATAGAAAGGTGTATGAAAATATTTCGCAAAAAATAGCAAAAGCATTCGACATAGACCTAAGTCAAACTTTTGATTCATTGGAGGATTCCATAGCAAACATGCAGATACAGATTCGGCATTCTACATGGTTCAGGGATGCCAAATATCAATCTTTGAAAGATGCCGTGCCGGAATTATTTAACGAAGATGGTTCCGTAAATATGGAGGCTTTGGAAAAGTTTATAGGGTCGGATACCTTCAAGAAATTAAGCGAAGAGAATCAGAATTATTTGCAAAAAATGTCTGACGATTGGAAGGTTTATCAAGATGCTGTTGAAGAGGTAAAAGATTATTTATCTGATATATTTGGCGATCTGGGCAATACCATGATGGACACGATTGTTGAGGCATTTGCTAATGGGACCGATGCGGCCAAGTCGTTTGTTGATTCTGTTTCCGGTATGTTGGAAACGTTGGCTAAACAGATGGTGTATTCCGTCACTTTAGGCCCTTTGATGGAAAAAACACAAGAGGAAATGTTGAAAGTTATGCAAAATACGGGATTGTCGGATAAGCAAAAGTTTGATCAATGGACCGATATTTTAAATAGCCTTGTATCGGATGCTATAAGTCAACAGGAATTAGCCAATAAGTTATTAGAACAGTATCAGCAATTGGCAGCAGATAAAGGCTTTGACATATTTTCCCACAAATATTCGCAATCCTCAATATTCGGAACTTCACTCGCTGCAGATCAAGATTCTGTTAATGAATTGAATGGACGATTTACGGCCTTGCAGATGGTCGGAGAAGAAATAAAAGAGGAGTCTGTAAAACAGACTTCTGTTCTTGAAGTGATAGCTGGGGTCCTGGCTGGTGGAAATAAATCAATTGATAATCTTCCAGATATTTCAGCAGAAGGAAGGGCTATTGCAATAGAAGGCTATGAATCCCGTATAAATGTCGTTTTTCCGAAAAATGAATTTGCCAATATTGTCAATGGAATAAATGATGTAAAATCAATCATTGACGAAATGCGAACAAAGCAGGTCGAGAGTTCTATGGACATCCAAAGTGTAGCAGAAGCGACGACGACTATTGCTAAGAACAATATTAAAATTGCCGCAAATACGGAAGAAATAAAACAAAGTGCTAAACATATGTTTGGATAAAATGGTATAAAGGCGAGGAATATTATTTTCGTACCTGTACGGACGGTAGAAATATGTCAAGGTTCCGGCAAGGGTAAAACAACACTAAGGTTACCCTAAGGAATATGTACATAAGTCCAATTCCAGGTTGACGTTCCAAATGTGGATTATGATCGCACGGGCTTAACACGGGCGATTTCAGGTACTTTCTTTTCGCAAGCAATACGAGTATAGAAAAGATGGCGTTATTGGATATTAGGGGAGAAAAACGGACAAATCCGGGCTTTATTTATTCATTCTGTCGATATTATCCATAAATTACCTATATTTGCAATAACGTTTTTCATGGTATTAGTGTTTAGGTTATTCATTGGTGTTTATAAAGCCGTTTTACTAAAATCCCGTTACTGTCTTGATCTGGTAACGGGGTTTGTTATTTTTATTCGGTGGCAAAACTCGGTATTCGGTACTCCCCTATAAGGGAGAGTACGTACCGAATACCGAATTTTTTGTTTGGTAATTGGTTCGGTAATTCGGTACGTACCGAACCGAGTTTATTCGAATGGTAAACTCTCATACCCGGTTGGTGTCCGGTTAGGTTTGGTTTTAACCAAACTGCCAACCAAACCGACCAAACCTTTAAGCCTGTCCCAAGTGGTTCACTGTCTCACATGTAGGATAATGGGACGGGACACTATTCAACTTTGGCATTGATGTTCACAGCGTTCACAGCGTTCACGTGTTCACACTGCTAACGCCCGTAAACGTGAACACTCTATGTGTTTTAATCTACATAATATACTGATTATAAATATATTAAATATACATTATAGGTGTTAACACCGTGAACACGTGTGTACCGGGAACAACGTGAACACGTGTGTACCGGGAACAACGTGAACACCCCCCGATCCGAATGGGGGCATCCTCATATTCATTCTACTTTTATGCTAATATCCTTCCCGCAATGGGGACATGTGAGAGTTAAAGCGTCGCTTTTTGGGCGCACTTCTTCGGGGGAGGCGAATAACTGCCACATGGGTACATCTAATGCCGTGGCGATCTTTTCCAATGTGGCAGTAGTCAATGATCCAGCAGATACCATTTGTTTAACAGCTGAAAGACTTACATTCATTTTATCGGCTAATTCTTGTTGTGTCAGCCTTTTTTCTTTCAATAGTTCCTTAATTCTCATGATCTTATAAAATTTAATTATAGTACAAAAATAACTCCACTACTCAAAATGTATAGTATTTGCTATATTAATTAATCTTAATACGATAGCATTTTCTATCTAATTGTTTTGTATAGTATAGAAAATGCTATACCTTTGCATTATCAAAATAAAACAAACAGATATACAGCTATGACAAACGAGGATTACATGAACAACGAGTTGACAGCGTTAGCCGCCATGACGGAAGAGGAAGCCTGCAAAGTTTATAATGTGGATTATAAAGCCGAGGCAGAAATCTACATTCGTGACTACTGGATGTACATAGCATAAACAAGGATTACTAACACATAAACACTATACGATCATGACAACACTATTTAAAAGCCAAATGAGACAAGTAATGTCAGACGCTTGGAGAATTCACCGGGTAACGGGAGAAAGTTTCTCAGAGAGCCTAAAAAGAGCCTGGTTACTTCTGAAATTGAAAGCGCAAATGAAGCAAAAGACAGTACAGTTCTTCTATCAGAAAGTAAACGGTGAAATTCGTCAGGCTTTCGGAACTTTGAGAGATGAGGTTATAAACACGATTGTCAAAGAGACCGGGCGCAAACCTAACGATAACATGTTTATCTATTTCGATACAGAAAAACAGGAGTTCAGATCGTTTAAGAAATTCAATTTAATCAAGATCGGATAATTAACCCGGTAGGGGTATCGGTCAAACCGACCCCCTCTACCACAAACAAAATAATATTACAATCATGGAATTTAAAGATTTAGCAACAAAGTTCGAAGGTCTTACAGCAGATCAAGTAGGGGTATTAGCAGAGTTCGGCAAAAATATTTTAGATGATGCAGGCATATTCGGTTTACCTTCTTATTTATTGGGCTTAATTCAGGATATGCTCAATACAGACGAATTTGATATTGAAGAGAATAGGCTTACAATAAGATCACTCTTACATATCGTGGAATTAGCCAATGATTTAAATATGCGATGCTGGGGTGAACAAAAAACCCCGTTCGGACTTACGGGCATTAGATATGACAACCAATATGTCGGATTTAAAGATGAGACTAAAATAATAGCATCATGATTGCTGCATAAAATTATATACTAGCACGTTGGGGCTTCGTACCCGGCGTATCACGTTTGGATGTCCCGCCGGTAATATCGCCGGCGGGTATGGAATAAATTACGGTAAGGTTACCCCAAGGTCGATACAAGGGTAAACAACCCTAAGGTTACCCCAAGGAATAATCATCGCAGTTATAGGATATGTAAGGAAAACTTTTTATTTTCATTCTATTTGAGACCAAAATTGGATAGTATTGTTGTTTTTGGCTACCTCATGGCAACCCAAACAGTTGTTCGTATTTGATTATCATTAACTTACACACATATATTAATTCCTGTGCCTGGACAGCTCCCATCCAGGCAACCAATTCCTTCGGACTCCTAAACCGGGGCTTTGCCAATTGATGGCTCAACAGACGAATATCGGTCAACATATTCTTACCATTAGCAGGATTTTCCGGTCATAATATCCAATACCAGCTTATCGGTGGCTTCCATTCCTTTGGAACCGATAGAAGTCAGGTTAATGATCGACTTGTCGACATTCTCATCAATAATGCCCTCGACCGGAGTCACCACCTTGTTTTCCATTGCCATCAACGCAGACAGCATAGCAGTCGAAACACCGCTGGAAACTTTCATGGCACAACTGGGCTTTGCTCCGTCGCATATCATACCGGTAATATTGCCGATCATATTCTTGATTGCATAGGAAATCTGCACTTTATCGCCTCCCATCAGATAGGTAATGCCGCAACTGGCTCCCGTGGCGGCCACCACACAACCACAAAGGGCGGACAAGCGCCCCAGGCTTTGCTTGATATAGATGACCATCAGATGGCTTAACATCAGAGCACGGATTAACTGTTCTTCCGAACATTCGATGTCTTCGGCAAAAGAAAGGACGGGAAGTGTCGCTGCAATCCCCTGGTTTCCACTACCGGAGTTACTCATCACCGGGATCATGGCGCCATCCATACGGGCGTCGCAGGCGGCAGCCGTCATTGCCAGCATATGGGTATAGGCAGAGTCGCCCATATATTTACGTCCGTATACACCGGAAACGGTCTTGCTGACCGTATGTCCGAAATTTCCCTTCAGGGAAGCCTCGGCTGCTTTCCGGTTCAGATCGGCAGTTTCCAGAATAAAGCGGATCTCATCGAGCGGCATTTCCATCGCAAACTCATACACAGTAGAGAAAGAGAGTCTCAATTCGTCTTCATCGCCCGAAGCATCACAGGAAACACCTTCTTTCCTCCGGTCTGTCAATACCACACCATTCTTCTCCACATACACGACATTCGTATGTTCATGGCAGATTATCACCCGCGAAGTTTCATCTCCGGCTGAACAAATCACTTCGATATAGAGCTTGTCGACATTATCCTTTAAAGCGATATGAATTCGTTTATCTTCGATCACCTGCTTTCCTTCAGCAAGCGCTTCAGGTGTCAGGTCACGCAATACTTCGAGGCCATAAGCAGACTTGCCGATCAACGTACCCAAAGCAATCGCTATAGGCAACCCGACCATTCCGGTTCCAGGAATTCCGACACCCATCGCATTCTTCAGGATGTTGGCGCTCAGAAATACTTCCGTTTTCTCCGGTTTACAGCCTAAAACCTCGGCAGCCTTAGCGGCAGCCAATGCGACCGCAACCGGTTCCGTACAACCGATAGCGGGAATCACTTCCTGATGTATTAGTTTGATGATTTGTGTTTGAGTTGTTTTATCCATGAATATAGACTTCTTTGACTTTAATGGGGCAAAGATAAGACATCCTTTTCAAAACATAGGTATTTCGATTGCGGAACATAGATAATTTGAACTATTTCTTTACTAAAGTTTCCCACCCCTTAAAACACCAACTTTTCTCATTTTCCTTTGTCTGTCTTCCCCCATATCCATTGACTGTTAACACATGCCTAACAGAAGTTATGCAGACTATCCACATACTTCGTCCCATTTTTCCAACGCTTCAGCCATTACAAGGATTTTGCTCATCTCTTTGTCGTTTCCGCTGATTGTAGCCATAAGGTATTGGGGCGTCATTCCAAGTATTTCTCCTAAAATGCGAAGAATGCGTTCGATGCAGGTAAGAACTCGCTTCCATAACGTGAGTGCCATGAGATCACCCTCCATATCCGAAAAGAGTTCGCCCATGGTTTGATATTCTGTGAATCTCTTTTCCAAAGCCATGACGGTATATGTAAGGTAACACAGCGTTGCGTCGGCTATCTGACCATTAAAGTCACAACCTTGATAACCTCCTAATCCGAGATATTGCTTAGTCTCCTTGTTCATCACCTCTATGTTCCATCTAATCTGATACACTTCAAAGGCTTTTACGAAAGACATCGTTGTATCCGTGGTGAGCAGAACGTTCCATGCGGAGTTTCTACCATACTTGATGAGGAAGATTCTGATAGGTATATCTCCTAAGTTGCCGTTGAGCTGAATATATCGACATTTGTATTTACGACAGTTCTTTCCTCGTTCACGTTCATAGGTGGCAATGAGTTCTGCAGCATTTTTCTTTTTGCCCGATATAGTGTATTTTGTCTTTCCCATTTTTGCAAGTCCAACAAAGTGCATTGCCCCTTTACCTATGCTTCTAACACATGTCATAAGTTGCTCGCAGGTGAACCAACTATCGGTAATCACATACTTCGCATGTAACCCCATCTTCCATCCACGGCGAAGCATATCCATGGCAACTTCCAGCTTAGACATCTTACACTCTTGAAAGCGCTTATAATCAGGATTGCCGGTGTTCCTCTTGGTGTGATATGCCTTTTTGAGTTGCTGTCTTGTCAGCCCGTAGTTGCCTTGCTTCCCCTTTTCTTGATGTAGTGAAAAATCAAAGGGTATAGTTGTCTTGCCGTCAAAGAAGGCACAAAGTAACAGCTTGTAGCCCAATACGCATCTGCCTTTCATATGGTCGAAAACACGACTGATACCCTCCATCCTCACACCACTCTTCTCAAGTACGGTGTCATCTATAATGAAACATGTAGTGGTATCTGATTGAGGAACTTCGCCATACTTACGCAATAGGCACATATAACGCAGTGCAAAGTGGTTCATCAATCGTCTCCAATCCATCTGTGGGCGAATCATCATGCGATAGAAACAGTTCTTACCATGATTTGAAAGCTCATATATCTTATGTTTGCATATACTATGGATGCTCTCGCCCACAATGCGGAAGAGGCAAAGAGAGAGGAGCAACTCCGAAGCCGAAACTCCGTCCTGTTTCTCCAATGAAAGGCGAGATAATAGGTGACCGATGCCAAACTTGCCAAAAAGATGAAATAAATCATCACTCATTCGGGTTTTAACACTCAAAAGTTTGGATAACTCACTTATTTTCTCTATTTTTGCTTCCATAACAGTTTTGTTGTCTTGTCTTTAAAATCAGTTCTTTAGCGATTACTAATTTACAAAGAAAATTCGACAAACTGTTATTTTTCTATCTATTTATTTGGGTGGGAAACTTTAGTTTCTTTATTAAATAAAGGAATACCCGACAGAAAAATGTACATTTGTTTCATCTAATAAATAATTAATAAATTATGGGAACTTTAGGCTGCATAAATGATATGTTACAACGGGACAAAGAAAACCGCGAGCTCAGGAAATTAAGCAAAGAACGCCTAAAGGAAACCCGAAACAGGCTCATGAAAATCGGGAGCAGTACCAAACTACCCGATACATCCATTGAAGAAATGAAAGAAATTCGAAAAAAGACTATAGAGAAAGAAAAAGCAGATGCCAACCATCTATCCAAAATAAAATTACTTTTAGCCATATTTGTCTTATTCGTCCTCCTTTCAGTATGGCTGTTTTATTCTCTCATCAGATAAGATCTCATTTGTCACCACCGGCAGTTTTGACCGTAAAGATTTCCTCTTCCGTGCCGTTGCCACGCCCTTCTTTCAGACGGACGCTGAACACAGCTTCACCTGTACACAACTTCGGGGAGGCCTGCACCATGACATTATAGGTGATACGGTCATCGCGGGTGATTTTGGTGATCTTGACAGGTTCGGACAGTTTCAGATGTTTGCCCTTCTCAACTTTTACTATTGGTTCCACGTCCAAAGCATCCTGAAAGCTGTTATTCACGATCACAAGGGAGATATGGCAGGTCTCACCCGCATTGATCTTATCGTCGCGAGTGATACTGTCCTCTTCCAATAAGATGTCTTCGATCTGCAAATCGGGAAGGAGAACATGCGAAGACGGCGTATAATTTCCCGGATTCCTCTTCTCCACTCTTACCACGTCACCTGTATTTGCTGCGATCTGCGCACCGGCGATTCCTCCGACCGCCGTCCCGACAAACGCTCCTATGTCACCTCCGATATCATCGTCTATGGAATTTCCGACCGCTCCGCCGAAAAGCCATCCGACAAAAGCGCCTATCTGGGCCCCTACGCCAGCCCGGTCTTCCCGGCTCATATTCTTCATCGATCCGCATCCTGTCAGAGCCAACAAAGACACTATCGCATATAGGACTTTATTTTTCATACTCAGTTATTTTAACCCTTCCAATTAACAAACAAAGATAACCATCCATTTGATTTAATGACATCGGAAAGGAGAAAAACCCCTATCCGATTGCGTTTTTTTATGTAAGTTTGCGCCCGATTAAACAAAGAATGATGACAACTCAATTCAAGACTCCGACCGCAGACCTGCAACATCAGTACGATCTTCTGCAGAAAGAATTCGAATATGAAAAAGAGATGTATCGGGAACAAACCGAACGGGCCGGCATACACCGCCGCATCCAACAAGGACTATGCTGGTATCCTGTCGTACCGGGAAAGAGCTATTATAACTCCCTGAACCAACTTGTCGTAGAAATAGGGCAGCTGGAGGACAAAGAGACCGAACACAATTTTGAATATGGCCGTCCGGTCTGCTTCTTCACAACAAAAGGAGGCGGGAAACCTGAATACCTGAACTTCTCGGCTGTCATCAGTTATGTGCAAGACGACCGGATGGTCGTAATATTACCCTCTCCTAACGCACTTACGGAAATACAAAAGGCTGGTGAAATCGGCGTCCAGCTTTATTTCGACGAGACCAGCTACAAGACGATGTTCAACGCCCTGTCCACCGTTATCCAAGCGAAAGGGAACCGGTTAGCTTATCTGCGGGACGTCCTGTTAGGCAAAACACCCGCCGGCCGGCGCATACTTTTCCCCATGCGTTTTCCCTGGCTGAACCTGTCGCAGGAAGAGGCGGTCAACCATGTATTGGCGGCAAAGGATGTGTCAATCGTGCACGGTCCTCCCGGAACTGGCAAAACGACCACTTTGGTTGAAGCGATCTATGAGACTTTGCACCGGGAAAATCAGGTAATGGTCTGTGCCCAAAGCAATACGGCCGTAGACTGGATATCCGAAAAACTAGTCGATCGTGGCATTCATGTCCTACGCATCGGCAACCCGACACGCGTAAACGACAAGATGCTTTCCTTCACCTATGAACGGCATTTCGAATCGCATCCCGACTATGCCGAACTATGGGGAATCCGCAAGGCGATCCGCGAGATACAATCCAATCTCCGCAAAAAGAGCCACGGTGAAAAAGAAACAGCACGCAACCGTCTCTCCCGTCTCCGTTTCCGGGCGACGGAACTGGAAGTGAAGATCGACACGGAATTGTTCGACGAGGCGCGTGTCGTAGCCTGCACGCTGGTCGGATCGGCGAACCGGGTATTGACCAACCGTAACTTCACAACTCTCTTTATCGACGAAGCCGCCCAGGCACTTGAAGCCGCCTGCTGGATTGCGATCGGCAAAGCGGACCGGGTCATCTTAGCGGGCGACCATCACCAGCTCCCTCCTACCATCAAATGTATAGAAGCGGCACGCGGCGGCTTAGACCACACCTTGATGCAAAAAATAACCGACCGGAAGCCTGAAACTGTCTCACTTCTGAAAACGCAGTACCGAATGAACGAAAGCATCATGCGCTTTCCTTCTCGCTGGTTCTACCGGGATGAGCTGCAATCCGCACCGGAAGTCAAGCATCGCGGCATCTTGGAATTCGATACCCCTGTCGTCTGGCTCGACACAGCGGATTGCCATTTCGAAGAAGACCAACTCACCGACAGCATGAGCCGTATCAATAAAGACGAAGCGACCCTGCTTGTCTCGACCTTGCAGAAATATATCGAAAAGATCGGCAAGGAACGGGTATTGGACGAAAGCATTGACTTCGGTCTGATTTCGCCTTACAAATCGCAGGTTCAGTATATCCGCGGACTGATCAAGCGCAATGTTTCCTTCAAACCTTTCCGCCGTCTGATAACCGTCCACACGGTAGATGGCTTCCAAGGGCAGGAGCGAGATGTGATCATGATCAGCCTCGTACGTGCCAACGACAAAGGCCGGATCGGTTTCCTCGGCGACCTGCGCCGCATGAACGTCGCCATCACCCGTGCCCGCATGAAATTGATGATTTTAGGAGACGCACCGACACTGACACGACATGTTTTCTACAAAGAATTATACGAATATATCCGGGAGAACGGACAGGTGGTTGACGTTCACCCCCTTCCTCCGCCATGACCCCTTATTGTCATATTCATAAAAAAGCCATTGGTCCGAATCGAAACTACTACCGCATCTATTTCGATTTTATACCCCGTTTAATTCAAATTACACGCAAGGGTAATATTTTTTAACAAACTACTAATTTTATATACTACAGAAAATGAATTGACTAAGCAAAATCGCCATTTTCAGGGGATATTGTATTTTGTGTAAAGTCTACTTCATCTCTTCCATCCTCAAAAACAGCACAAAATACATCTTGACAAAACTCTTCTTGAGAAAGAAAGGAAATAAAATATTTGATATTTTTCAAGAAAAGATTTGTTTATTCAAAAAAGTTTTTTAAATTTATGGCATTCATATGAAAAGGATAGCTGCCATATTATTGTTGTTGCTATTTTCCTGTTCAGAAAAGAAGCAAAGTTTGCCTGAGTTATTGGAAACATGGCAAGGCAAAGTTGTGAGTTTTCCCACGAATCCCGTATTTACACGATATGGAAAAGATACCGTTGATTTCAATATCCATCCGTCTCCCTATACTATATTGTTTTATGTCGATTCTAATAGTTGTGTGGATTGCAAATTGAAGTTGAACGAATGGAAACAGTTCAAGCAAGAGGTTGATTCGTCAGGTGGAGAAGTACAGTATTTGTTTTTCATCCATAACAAACGTCCAAAGTATGTACGAAATATTTTGAGAAGTGGAAATTTCGACTGGCCGGTTTGTTTGGACCAGAAAAACGAATTGGATCATTTGAACCAATTTCCGGAAGACGAGCAGTTTCATGCTTTTTTATTAGATCGTAACTTCCGCGTGCTGGTCGTCGGTGATCCGATGAGAAACCTTGAAATCCGTAATTTATATTTGAAACATATATTAGGAATGCAGCCCGATTGGGTGAAGCTGGAAACGACGGCTATAGTAGATGATCCCATAAAGGACGTTGGTGAAATTACCGGGAATAAACCTGTCCGACACTCGTTCAAAATCCGAAACACAGGATTATCGCCTTTAATTGTCACTGATGTCGCAACGACATGCGGTTGCATGCAATACGAATATGATAAAAAACCTGTAGATTCTGGAAAAGAGTTGATTTTTACGTTGATTTACACGCCGAAACATTCAGGTTTCTTTTCAGAAACGGTCCTTGTACGTTGTAATACGAATAAAGCTATCAAAATAATATTGAAAGGGAAAATAAAACCAGCACAGCAGGAATTATAAACTATAAAAACAATGCCTTATGAAACAGAAACTGTTTTCTCTGCTCGCCCTGTTCCTATTTGTGAGCATTGGGCTTACTACCGACACTAAGGCCGATAGTATGGGTAATGAACTGAACTCCTCCGTTTCGGAAAATCTGAAAGCGTTGACTGCTGGGAATCCTAAAAAACAATGTTGGATGGATTTAACAAGCACAAAAACACCTTGTGCTCAATACGGGCAAATAGGATGTGCTCCATGTGATGACTTGTTACCTCCCGGACCATTTCCTCCAACATACCCTCCAAATCCAGGAAGTTGACTAATGTAAGATTTTTGTAAAATTCGTAAAGGAGGTGTGTCGAAACTATCCTGTTCCCGCGCTTGACGCGGGATTGCATTAAAACCGGCCCTATAAAAACCTGATTGATAAGGCCTGTCCTTTTGCGACCCCGCATCAAGTGCGGGGACAAAGAGATTTTGACACACCTCCTTGTTTAATTAATTATCGAATCAATGAGTATGATTTATAGATGGATATTATTCATAGCCTTATTCGGCATATCCCTGTCCTGTTCGGATCACCCGAAGAATTCATCTTCCGATATGGAACCTTTGGATATCGTCGAACTTCGTCCTGCAGATAAATGGTTGAAGTTTCCGATAGATGAGGATACGGACATAGGATGGTATCCGACAGTAATAGAAAAAGACGAGCGAGAATACATAATTATCAAAAATAGTGGAATGCCTCAACTTCTGTTTTATGACGTGGATAAGATGGAATGCGTAAGGAAGATCACTTTTCAAATGGAAGGGCCCAATGCGATAGGAAAAGCTCACCGATATTATGTAAAAGGATGGAGTGAGTTTTACTGGCTCCCACCTTCTGCACAACAATGTTTATTCAAAGTAGATGATGCTGGAGTGGTTCAAGGACGTTATGATTGTAGCAAGGATGACGCTGGAAATTTTTTGCCGCCCATAGAGTCTATTGTTTTTATTGATTCTTTGGTTCATATACAATTGTACCATTATAATCATAATCAGCAAGAAGAAAAGACATCTGTGGCTGCGGTGTTGGATACCGTTCATAAAGTTGTCAAGCAATTTTCTTTTTATCATCCTTCAAAACCGACGATGGATGATTTGTATAAAGGAAGATTACGGGCTGGTGATGAATATGTGTCTTGTTTATTTGATGGAGCTAACTTTGTGTATGTTTTTGGCCAGAATGATTCTATTTATGTTGCAACAGCAGATCATAAAAACGTAAAAGGTTATAATGCTAAAAGCAAGTACTTGAAACCAGCCAAATATATTCCAAAACCTCATTATGCTGCTTTAAATGATTATTTGAGAGAAAGCAACCAGCAACAATTTTATCATTACATCTACTACGACAAATACCGCGAAGTCTATTACCGCCTTGCCTACCCGGAATCGGAGGTCGATCCAAAAGAGAACCAACAGGACATTTGGAGTTTCGGCCGTCGGACCTGTTCGATTGTGATTTTGAACAAAAACTTCCGCATCATCGGCGAGACACTGTTGCCGGACTACCGCTATCAGAACCGTTCGATCGTTGTCCTGAAAGACGGCCTTTACATCTGCGACAGCCATTACAAGCGAGAAGATTATGACGAAAACGTGTGGAGCTTCCAACGGTTTGACTTGATGAAGAAAAAATAAGAGGAGGTTTTTGATCTTTGGCTAAGCGCGGACAAGGTTATTTTTAGCACGGTTGTCCTTTCTGTCAAGCGAGCGGAAGCAAAAATTCCGTATATTTGTATCATTAACAAAAAATACAGAGAGGCCATGAAGTATAAATTATTAGTTCTCGACGTAGACGGGACGCTGCTCAACAATCAGAAAGAGATCAGCCCCCGTACCCTGGCTGCCCTTCTGAAGGTACAGCAAATGGGGGTACATATCGTATTGGCATCAGGAAGACCGACTAATGGAGTCATGCCCATCGCTGAAAAGCTAGAACTGAATCATTACGGAGGTTACATTCTTTCTTACAACGGCGGTCAGATCATCAACGTGCAGACCGGTGAACTATTATTCGAGAAGCGCATCGATCCGGAATGGATCCCCTATTTCGAAAAGAAAGCAAAGAAAAACGACTTTGCCATCTTCACCTATCACAAAGACTTCATCCTGACGGACAAACCGGATAACAAGTATGTCATCCAAGAAGCCAACCTGAACAAGATGCAGATTGTCGGTGTCGACAACTTTGCCGAAGCCGTCGACTTCCCGCCCTGCAAATGTATGCTGGCAAGTGACGACGAAGAAGCGCTCATCGGTTTGGAGAATCATTGGAAAAAACGCCTCGACGGTGTGCTGGATGCATTCAGGTCGGAACCTTATTTCTTAGAAGTCGTTCCCCAGTTCATCGACAAGGGAAACACTTTGGGCGTGCTGATGACCAAACTGTCCGTATCGCCGGAAGAAGTGATCGCGATCGGCGACGGCGTTTGCGACGTGACCATGTTGCAACTTGCCGGTGTCGGGATCGCGATGGGAAATGCGGAAGATTCGGTGAAGGCTTGTGTGGACAAGACGACACTCACCAACGAAGAAGAAGGCGTAGCCGTAGCCGTCGAACGGACAATCCTGGCTGAAATACGTCCGACGGAAGTACCGCTCGACCAGTTGAATATGCGTGCCAGACACGCTCTAATGGGAAACCTCGGCATCCAATATACATATGCATCCGAAGACCGTGTAGAAGCGACCATGCCGGTAGACGAACGCACCCGCCAGCCATTCGGCATCCTACATGGCGGGGCGACACTCGCATTGGCCGAAACGGTTGCCGGGTTAGGATCGATGATCCTGGCCAAACCAGACGAAATCGTGGTCGGTATGCAAGTCAGTGGCAACCATATGTCATCTGCCCATGAAGGAGATACCATTCGCGCCGTCGGAACCATCATTCACAAAGGACGCTCTTCGCACGTTTGGAACGTCGATGTATTCACATCCACAGATAAATTGGTATCATCCATCCGTGTAGTCAACAGCATATTAAAAAAGAAATGACACCAGACGAATTAAGGATTTGTAACGTAGTCGACACATTGATCAGAAAGAACCGGAGTTTTGCACTCTGGCGGATACCAGGAGAATCGCCTCGTTTCGCCATGCAGACCTCCGGTTCTGCACGTATTCTTTATCATATCGAGGAACTGGACGAACAGAGTGGTTTCGTCATTGCTCCCTTCCATGTAAGCAAACAGCACCCAATCGTACTGATCCGGCCGGACATCCAGAAACTTCCGCCCGATGAGGAAACAAAAGTTTCATACTTGATGCCTGCGGAACAGGAATTCCATCATAGTGAAACGCTTGTCTCCTTCCTCGAAAACCCGAAGGAAGACTACAGCCGCCGTTTCAATGCCTTCATCGAACCGCTACGCCGAAAGCAGTTCGAGAAACTCGTGCTGTCGCGCTGCCAGACGATTCCGGCAGACAGAGCCAACTTCTCCCCTGCCGCCGCTTTCCATAAAGCAATCAGACGGTACAAATATTCGTATGTTTATCTCTGCCATACACCCGAAACAGGTACATGGCTCGGATGTACGCCTGAAATCATCCTCTCCGGCGAGAAAGGAAAATGGCATACGGTCGCCCTTGCCGGCACCCAACCTCTCCCAAACGGGGAACTACCGATAGAATGGGACGACAAAAACAGGGAAGAACAGGAATATGTAGCCTTTTACATACGCAAACAACTGCAAGCATTAGGTATCAAACCGACAGAAACTCCTCCGATCCCGGTACGCGCCGGCGAATTGTCGCATTTGAGAAGTGACTTCAGCTTTCCACTGCCTGATAATAAAAAACTCGGTGAACTGTTGAAACGGCTCCATCCCACGCCTGCCGTCTGCGGACTGCCCAAAGAAGAGACGTATCGTTTTATCCGGGAGAACGAAGGCTACGACCGGAGTTATTATTCAGGCTTTATCGGTTGGTTGGCCCCCGAAGGAAAGAGTGATCTGTATGTAAACTTGCGCTGCATGAACATCTTGCCCGGATCATTTGTTTTATATGCAGGTGGAGGCATTCTTGCTTCTTCGGAGATAGAAAGCGAATGGCTTGAAACGGAAGCAAAAATGCAAACCATGAAGCGACTGATTAATTCAACTGACAATTGAGAATTCATAAATCATAAATAATATAACCCATGATAGCAAAAAAACTAACTGACCTCATAGGCAATACACCGTTGTTGGAGTTCTCAAACTTCAACGCAAGTAAAGGGCTGAAAGCGAAAGTAATCGGAAAGCTGGAATATTTCAACCCGGCAGGTAGCGTAAAAGACCGCATTGCATTGGCAATGATCGAAGATGCGGAAGAAAAGGGCTTGCTGAAACCGGGAGCAACAATCATAGAGCCGACCAGCGGGAACACCGGCGTAGGACTGGCTTTCGTCTCGGCCGCCAAAGGTTATAAATTGGTACTGACAATGCCCGAAACCATGAGCCTGGAACGTCGTAACCTACTGAAAGCATTAGGAGCCAACCTGATCCTCACTCCCGGAACGGAAGGGATGAAAGGTGCCATCGCCAAAGCGGAAGCATTGCGTGATGAAACACCCGGCTCCATTATCCTGCAACAGTTTGAAAACCCGGCAAACCCTGCCCGGCATGCTAAAACAACCGCACAGGAAATCTGGCGCGATACGGACGGAAAAGTCGATATCTTCGTCGCAGGAGTCGGAACGGGCGGTACGGTAAGCGGCGTTGGCAAAGGACTGAAAGCGCACAATCCGGATGTCAAAATCGTAGCTGTAGAACCGACCGACTCGGCTGTGCTCTCAGGCGGTAAACCCGGACCGCACAAGATACAGGGGATCGGAGCGGGCTTTATCCCTAAAACCTACGACAGCTCGGTGGTCGATGAAATCATCCAGGTAGAAGGAGACGACGCCATCCGCACATCACGCGAACTGGCACAAAAGGAAGGCCTGTTGGTCGGCATTTCTTCCGGAGCAGCCGTATATGCCGCCATGCAACTGGCCCGGCTCCCGGAGAACGAAGGGAAAACGATTGTAGCATTATTACCAGATACGGGCGAGAGATATTTGTCTACAGCATTGTATGCGTTCGAGGAATATCCGCTTTAAGAATTGACAATTGATAATTGTCAATTCTCCTTATAATCTTTCCGATAAGAACAAGTAGTCTCCGTCGGGAAATCTTTCGGGACTTTCTGGGTTACTTTTCCGGTTGCCGCCCATTCGGCGCCACGAAGCAAAAGCACCTGGAAGCCCGTACATTGCATTGCTATATTATCTTCCGTAGTAGCACCGGCATGGCCAAGCATCGTATGGAAGATGCGAGCATTCCCGTAATCGACCGTAAATACCAGCGGTTCTTCACGACCGGAACCGTTTGTTTCCTTATCCGAATAGGCCGTGTACAAAATATCCCGGATATTGCCCGGTCCCCGCATACGGTCGTAAAGTTCATCTTTGGCATGACGCCATTTCAAAGGCAGGCCCTTCACAACCGGATGCACCTTGTCACGCCCGTTCAGCACATATTCGTGCTGGCGTCCATGAGAACCACCCGGACCCGCCGAACTGTCCTTGACCAGTTTTCCGTCCTTCCAATACACATAAGGGCCGGAATTCTCATTACGTCCTTCCCAACCACCCAAAGCACAGATCTTATTGAACTCCGGCCATTTGGAGAAAGCATTGTCGGCTGCATGATAAATGACAACACCACCGCCGTTCTGCACATATTCCAAGAAGCGGCGGTTCGTCTCCTCCGGCCACGAATCTCCGTTATAGTCCAGCACTACCAACTGGTAAGGGCTAAAGTCGAGCACAAAACCGGACATATCCTTGCCCTGTTCGGGAGAGATGGCAAAGTCCACATCAAAACGACCGGAATTTTCCAGGATTTGTTTCAGCACAACATGGCTCACCTGCCAGTTATGGTTGTTTTGTCCTGTGATCAGTAATGTTTTAATCGGTTTACGCGCCGAAACCGTACAGGCTAACAAGAGGGAAAAGACAACAAAAAACAGCTTCCCAAAATGTAAATGTCTCATGGTACTTTATGGTTTAAAGATTTGTTTGAGGCAAATGTACTAAATCAATATGAAATATGTACTTTTGTGGCCTTAAGAAAAAATACATCCATGATGAAATATTTATCCCGAATATTATTGATAACATTCGTATTTGTTTTTTCAGCCACTTATAGCCATGCCGAGAGTTGGCGCGACAAAACAGAACTGCTCATATATTCTCCGCGCTATTTCGGTCCGAACGCCTTTCCGATCCCGGAAATGAGGGACGGACAGGTGAGCGAGCGGTACGAAGTGGAAGTACGGGGCGAATACCATTATTATACGGGTGACAAGACCTGGGACATCGTGGGGCGTGCCCTGCTGCCCTTCTTCAGGGGGCGCGCGGGAATCGAAGTGAACTGGTGCTTCAAGGAAAAATATAAGATGACACCGGAAACGCGTGACGAACGCTTTGCCGTGGATACGGAAAGCCCGATCAAATATAACGGCGACATCGTTATCAGCTCCTTTTTCCAAGTCCTGAAAAGCGAGAAATGGGTAGATGCGACCATTAGCGCCAATATCAAGACAGCCAGCGGAGGCCGCCTGTGCGACGCCCGTTTTACCGATGCCGCCTCCTACTGGTTCGACGTAAACGTGGGGCGTAACCTGTGGAAAAGTGCCGACGGGAAGGCCTCGATCCGTATGCAGGCGCTCGCCGGGTTCTATTGCTGGATGACGAACGACATGGTGCATCGCCAGAACGACGCCATCTCATACGGAGTCGGGTTCACCGGTAAATACAGAGGCTTCACGCTCGCCACCAACCTGGCCGGGTTTTACGGATACGAAAACAACGGTGACCGCCCCATACATTGGCGCAACAACCTCAGATACGAGATCAAGAAAAACATAATCTCCTTCCGGTATACACACGGAATGAAGGATAACCTGTACGAGACTTATTCGTTGGGATATATCAGATGCTTTTGAGAATTGAAAGCTAAACCAACGGCCTTCGCTCCCTGTTTAAGGGAAGATGAAGATTAATCGGATAGTAAAACTGAAGCTGGTAGATGCCAGACTCTATTTCGTGAGTCTGATCGTAGGACTGCTGACCGGATTGGTGGCGGTTCCTTACCACTATCTGCTGCAACTATTCTTCAATATGCGGAAGAACTTCTTCCAGTCTTCGCCTCCCTGGTATTACCATATCGTCTTATTCCTTGCCCTATGGGGTATCCTCTGCTTCGTCGCCCGGATGGCCAGACGGTGGCCTTACATCGGAGGCGGAGGCATTTCGCAGACACGGGGCGTTATCAATGGACGCATCGAGTATGCACATTCCTTTCGCCAACTGCTGGCTAAGTTTGCGGGTGGTGTGCTGACACTCAGCAGCGGTCTCTCGATGGGACGCGAGGGACCTTCTGTACAAATGGGTTCCTACATAGGTGACCTGGTCAGCAAATGGGGACATATCCTGAGCGGCGAACGCAAACAGCTCCTTGCCGCAGGCGCAGGCGCAGGACTGGCAGCTGCCTTTGCCGCTCCTCTTGCCGCCGCTACGCTGGTGATCGAATCGATCGAACGCTTCGATGCTCCGAAAACGGCTATCACGACGATCCTGGCCGGTGTCGTCGCCGGAGCGATCGCCAGTACGATTTTCCCGATCAACCCGTACCACGACATACAGGCCATCGTGCCCGACCTGTCGATGGGACTGCATATCAAGCTGTATATCCTGTTTGCCGTCATCGTATCGGTTTTCGGCAAACTCTATTCACTGCTGATGCTATACGCCAAACGGATGTACCCGGCCATCCGGCAACCCGAATATATCAAGCTGTTAGGTCTTCTGGGCATGGCATACATCATTTCGCTGACGGTCACTGATCTGACCGGTGGAGGCGAGCAGTTCCTGATGCAACAGGCGGAAGGCGGCAACAGCAATATCTATTGGATTGCAGGGATGATGTTCCTGCACATGGTATTTACCGTTTTTTCCTTCTCCTCCGGATTGCCGGGAGGGAACTTTATCCCGACTCTGGTGACAGGCGGACTGACCGGTAAGCTCTATGCCCTCATCCTGGTGCAACACGGGATCGTCAGGATGGAAAGTGTGAGCTATGTCATGCTGATCGGAATGGGCGCCTTCCTGGTCGCCGTCGTGCGCACTCCTATCACAGCCATTATCCTGATTACGGAGATCACAGGGCATTTCGAAGTTTTCTATCCTTCCATCGTCGTAGGAGGACTCACTTATTATTTCACGGAACTGTTGGGAATAAAGCCGTTCAACGTAATGTTCTATGAAGAGATGATCAACAAACCGGCCTTCCGTGAGCAGAAGCGGCTGACTTTGGACGTGGAAGTGATGGCCGGAGCCTATTTCGACCGCAAGGAGGTCGATACGCTCGAACTTCCCAACCATTGCGTAATCATGAATATCCACCGCGACCGCAAAGACATCTCCCCCACCGGACAAACCATACTCCCCGGTGACCAGCTCACCATCGAACTGGACGCCCAAGATATAGAGAAACTGTACGAGCCACTGGTTAGCATGGCCAACATCTACTAAAATATCCCGACCGGCAACTTTAAACGTCCTCCCGGCCATCTCAAATCATTGGACACAAAAACCAAACAGCCTCTCAGGGGAATTATAATCCAGAATTATCAGGTATTTATGTAAAAATATCCGTCCGCGAGACGATTTCAGGGAAGCCGGATGGTTCCTTACCACAGGAGAAATCAATTATCGCATTTTGCCGAACTTACGGATGGGAGCCGGCTATATGTCGTTAGTCCGCTACAAGGCATCGGAGGAACTGCGCAACCGGTTCTGATTCAGGCAGGAAGACATCTATCCACAAAACGAAAGGAAACGTACCGATATGCATTTATGCAGAAGCCATTTTACCGTCCTAAGGCACTTTTTTACTAAAGACAAGCAGAAAAAGAGCGGAAAGCAAGCAGAAATGGTTGGCAACACCCCCATCTTCCGGCTTTCTACACCCGGATGTTACCACCCCCCACACCCGGATGTCCGAAAAGGGTACACCCGGGTGTTCGGAGCCATATCATACTAATCCTTTGTAATTAAGATACATACTTAGCAGAAAGATCATATATATATTGCTAAAATCCCAGTCGGATGTGTGTCTCGTCCTGAAATAGGTTGACTTCATAAAAGTCAACAAAGATGAAAAAAGAGAAGTCATTGACTCGTCGCAAGGGTGAACCTTATCCTTTGGAGATTCGCCTAGCAGCTATAGGTGAATATCGCTTAGGAGTAAGCCGTAAAGAGATCGCCTTTAAATATTCCATAAGCGACCCTACGGTAATATCGCATTGGATTCGTAAATTTGAGGCAAAAAGACAATCATCAGTGTCAATAAAACCACTGAAACTCAAAAAGCGATCAATAAAAATGACAGAAAACGAATCGGATCTTTCCAAACGGATCAAAGAACTGGAACGCGCCCTCAAACAAAAAGAGTTGGAGTTAAAGGATAAAGAGAAGGAACTGAAGCATGAGCAAGCTCATCGCCGTGCGATGGAAATCCTAATAGAACTAGCCAATGAACACTATAACATCGATATCCGAAAAAACTCTGGCACCAAGCAGTGAAAAGGCTTCATGACAATCAGCCGGAAATAAGTATCCCTGATTGTTGTTCGTTGTTTGGGTATAGCAAGCAAGCCTATTATAAGAGAGAAAAACAGTTACAATCGGAATTGTTGTGTGAGGAAATAATCCTTAAAATGGTAAACAGCCTGCGTCAGGACCAACCGGTTTTAGGTGGTCGTAAGTTGTATCATATCCTAAAAACCAAGATACATCCTGATTTGGATATAGGGCGCGATAAGTTTTTTGACTTGCTACGCGACAATGGTTTGTTGATCAGACATTCCAGGGTTTATCGGCCGGTAACAACTCTGTCATGGAACCGTTTTCATAAGTATCCAAATCTGATAAAAGATTATGATCCGCTATCAGCCAATCAGTTATATGTAGCTGATATCACTTATGTCCGCAATGTCGAAGGGAGATTCTATTATTTGAGTTTGCTCACAGATGCATACTCCCGTAAGATTGTCGGTTGGGCCCTGGAGGATTCCCTGGAGATGTCCGGTCCGATAAAAGCGTTGAATATGGCCTTGGAAACACTTCCCCCGGGAAGCGATCTGATCCATCATTCGGATAGAGGAGTACAATATTGTAGCAAAGATTATATCTCAATTTTACAAGGCATTAAATGTCGTATAAGTATGACAGAAAACGGAGATCCCAGAGAGAATGCAATAGCTGAACGTGTCAATGGAATATTAAAAGAAGAATGGTTGAATAAAGAAATGATAACAACGCTCGGCCAGGCTCGGGATATAGTGAGGAAAGTGATCGATATTTATAACACCCGGCGCCCTCACAGTAGTGTGGAAATGTTGACACCTGAAGAGGCGCATGCGAAGAAGGGGCCTTTAAAAAGAAAATGGAAAACTATTTATAAACGTAAACAAGCTATTCTTTTATGAACAGGATCAAACTGATATATTTGCAACAAAATAGAACAGAGACCGGAAACGCTCGTCGGGACAGGTGGCCCTGCCCCTTGCCGCTTGGGCGCTCCCCGGCCGATGAGTTTGGCTGTGAAAAGCCCCCTGTCCTGTAGTGAAACAGGATAAGGTAACTTATTTTAGGATTAAGAAAGGATTGTCTGTTTTTTTACATTTATAGACAACCTATAACAGGATTTTTTTAATACACAGTCAACCAAAATCAGGACGAGACAGTGTGACACAGTGTGATACAGGCGTGATACATGAATCCGGTATGTATCACACCTTGCACAACATGGATATCAACACATACAAGACAAAATGTGATAGAGTGACAGAGAAATGGCGATTCTCTTTCTGTCGGTTTTAAGGCTGCTTATCGCCTCATTCGGCTGTCACATATAATAGGCATAAATAAAAATATCACTATCTTTGCCCTCGGAATCCAAAAACGTTCCTTTATATTATTCACCGAGTGCTTGATAAACCTCGTTAAAAACAAGAAATATGCAGAAAACATCTACTGTAACCGTACCATTCATGCTGTTAGGCATCCTGTTCAATATCTGCCTGGTAGCTTCAAACCTGTTAGAAACCAAAGTTATCCAGGTATTCGGCATCACAGCGACTGCCGGACTGATCGTTTTCCCGATCTCATATATCATCAATGACTGTATCGCCGAAGTATGGGGATTCAAGAAGGCACGCCTGATTATCTGGAGCGGGTTCATTTCTAATTTCCTTGTAATCGGATTTGCGCAATTGGCGGTGATGTTGCCTGCCGCCCCATTTTGGGAAGGCGAAGAAGGTTTCAACTTCGTGTTCGGAATGGCACCGCGCATCGCCATAGCAAGCCTGATGGCTTTTCTTGTCGGTTCGTTCCTGAATGCTTACGTGATGAGTAAGATGAAGATTGCTTCAGCCGGAAAGAATTTCTCTTTACGGGCCATCGTCTCCACTTTGGTCGGCGAGAGTGCCGATTCGATGATCTTTTTCCCGATCGCTTTCGCCGGACTGATACCGATAGGCGAACTTTTCATTATGATCGGAACACAGGCGGTTCTGAAATCCCTCTATGAAGTAATCATCCTTCCCGTTACCATCCGTGTTGTAAACTATATCAAGAAGGTGGACGGTAACGATGTGTATGACGTAGGGACATCATACAATATATTAAATGTGAGAGATTTATGATTTATGATTCATAATTCCAAACAAATGCGACCAGTCTTCACGAGGTTGCGGCGTATAGGTATGGAATCCTAGTGATTCCGCCGTACGGCAATTGGGGACGGCATCATCTATGAAAAGTGTTTCTTCAGGACGGATATCGGCATCTTGCAGGACATATTCGAAAATTTCGGCATCGGGTTTCAGCAGATGGAGGCGGTAGGAAAGATAAATATGATTGAAAAAGTCGGAAGCATGGTGGCCTTTATAGGAAAAACAGGTCTTTTCCGACCACTCCCAATGAATCTCGTTCGTATTGCTGAGCAGCATCGTATTGTAACGCTTGCGGAGGTCGAGCAAAAGATCCAGCTTATAATCCGGAACATCATCGAGCATGGCGATCCAGGCGGCATCTATCTGTTCGTCCGTCAAAGGCTGTCTGGTCAGATGACGGATACCGTCGCGAAACTCTGCTACCGTAATGGAACCGAGCTCGATCTTCATGAACAGATCCTTATGCTGGTAGTTATTGACAATCTGCTCGCGTATATTCGCGACCCCCAAACTCTCGAATGCCTCGATGCACCGATTACGGGTGAGATTGATAATCACGCCGCCAAAATCTATAACCAAATTTTTTATGCCTTCCATGACCTTCTTTTAATTGACAATTGATAATCGACAATTTTGATTCTAACTATTTACTACCAGCGGCGGCGACGTCGGTGATGCCGTTGCCGCTGTTTATATTGACGTATCCTGCGATATACCAGCCAGACAAATAACACTCCGAACACGGCAAAGATCAGCAAGACGATCCCTGTATTCAAGTTATCTCCTTTCACGCGGCTCCACATTTCCAAAACCAGTTCCGTCCGATCTCCGAAATCGCGGATCATGGCACAACGTTCTACCACCTTGCGGTCGGGGTATTGTACCGGATTGATCCGGATGCTATCCGCATCGGGACCGAAGAAATAACTCAAGTCGGAAACTTTCTCGATTGTCGAATCGATCTTGGCTTCCATAATTTCGGGAGTCGCAATGGCACTGACGTAACCGATGGCATCCATATTCCGCAAAGCGACGTCCGGACGACAAAGATAATCAATAAAATAACTGGCCGCCTTTACATTACGGGCATATTTAGGGATCGCCCAGCCGTCATACCAGATATTGCTGCCTTCTCGGGGCACTTCATAGTCCAGTTCCACCCCGACAGCCTCCGCTTCGTCCATCGCCCAGACCGCATCGCCGCTCCAGGTAAAATTGAGCCAGGCTTTGCCTTTCGTCATCATTTCCTTGCCGAAATCGGCTTCCCAACCGGCAATGTTGGGTTTCATCTTTTTCAGAAGTTCTTCGGCTATGGCGATCGCTTCGGGAGAATTGTCGTTCATCAGTTGCTCGACCGTCACGGTCCCATCTTCCAGTTCCTTCGCATGGGCGTAGATAATGGCCGTACCATAGGAGTCACGATAGCTGTCTTTCATCAATATCTTGTTTCTGAACTTCGAATCCCAAAGACACTCCCAGCTTTCGACCTCTTTCTCCTCCACGAACTGCTTGTTATACAAAATCCCAGCCGTTCCCCACATATAAGGGACGACATAGTCGGTCGTTTTCCGTCCCGGCTGGCTTAGCTTGTTCAGTTGCCCACGGATATAGGGAGAGACATTATCCAGATAATCCGGTGTCTTTCCGAAATTGCGGTCTATCGGGACAAGAAGGTTTTTCTTCAACATCCGTTCGATTATATATTCGGACGGACAGATCAGGTCGAAATCTTCATGCCCGCGTTCGATCTTGGTAAGCATGATCTCATTGATATCGAACACCTGGTAGATGATCCGGATATCTTCGCCGGTCTGCTCCTTGTACCAAGCGGGAAATTCGGCCAAGACATCCTCGTCGATATAGTCTGCCCAATTGTAGACTTTCAGAATATGACTGCGCTCCTCATCCGTACGATTGCATGAAGACATGAAAGTCAAAAGAAAGAGGCAACTCTCTATTATTGTAATCAGTTTATTCATTTCCTGCTTTTCTCCATTAGCTTTTGGACTTCTCCGCCCGTTTATTAATCACAATCAAAAGGACAAGCACCGTCACGAAAATGATAGTTGACAGCGGACGCAACTCCGGTGTCAGTCCCCCTTTGCGGGCATCCGCATAAATAAAGGTCGATAGGGTTTCCAGTCCCTCGTTGCCGATCGTAAAGATGGTAACGGCAAAATCATCGATCGAAAGCGTAAAAGCCAGTATAAAGCCGCTGATCATGCCCGGACGAATCTCCGGCAGGATCACCTTGCGCAACGCCTGGAAAGGAGTCGCCCCCAAATCGAGCGCCGCCTCATAGACATTCTGGTTCATCTTTTTCAGGCGTGGCATGACACTCAGCACCACATAGGGCGTGCAGAATGTGATATGCGCCAGCACGACCGTCGTGAATCCCTGTGAAACGCCAAAACTCACGAACAGCAGGAAAAGGGATACGCCCGTAATAATATCAGCATTCATCATCGGGATCGCATTGGCAAAATTCATTACCTGGCGGGTCCGTGATCGCAGGTTGAAAATACCGATAGCCGCAATACTACCCAACAGCGTGGAGACGGTCGCCGCGATCATCGCAATGGCGAACGTATTCCACAACGCACTCACCAACGAACGCTGCACGCCTCCTGTAAACAGCGAACTATACAATTTGGTTGAAAATCCCGTCCAGTTTCCCAAGACTTTCGCTTCAGTAAACGAGAAAATCATAATAATCAGAATCGGGGAATATAGCAGCACCAACAGTAGCCACAAATACCCTTTTGCCATCCATTTCGTCATCATATCACACCTCCCCCTTCGTTCGAAGCACTGTCCTCTTCATTCGTAAAGAGGATGGTAACACCAATCAGCAACAGCATAATAAGAGAAAGCGCCGCTCCATAATTCCACATACCGTTATAGATATTTTCTTGCACGGTCGTACCGAACAGTTTGATGTTATTCATCGTCAGTAATTCGGCAATGGCAAACGTGGAAACCGTCGGCATGAAAACCATGACGATCCCGCTCATCACGCCGGGCATCGAAAGAGGCAGAATCGTTTTCATAAAGACCTGAAACGGATTGGCTCCCAAGTCCTGGGCCGCCTCGATCAAGCTGCGGTCCATCTTTTGCAACGTATTATAAATCGGATAGATCATGAACGGGAGAAAGTTATACACCATACCGAAAACCAACGCCCCCTCTCCCAACGGCAGGTTCAGGAAATCGAACAATGCTACCGTAGCCAGCGTACGGATCAGGATATTCACCCACATCGGCAGGATGAATAGCACGACCATCGTCCGGGAAGTGTTAAAACGCTCCTGGCTCAGAATATAAGCAGCCGGATAGCCAAGGATGAGACAGGCAAGTGTGGTGATAATAGCAATCCCGATCGAATAGACGAACGTGTTCATTGCTTCGGGATGTACCATGAACTTACGGAAATTAGCAAAAGTGAACGCTCCGTCGGCATCTGTAAACGCATATAATACGATCAACAACAAGGGCATTACGACAAAGACAGCCAAAAACAGGGCATAAGGAATCGTCCAGTTCTTACGCCGCATAAAAAAAGCTGAAATCTTACTTATCACTTCCTTCCTTTTTAGTTGATTGAACAATCCGTATATTTTCGGGAGCGATCGTGATTCCGACCCGGTCGCCATCGTCCCAAACATCATTCGTATCGACAAAGATATCTTCGTCCCAGTCGGTAAACACCGTCAGATGATAATGGTTGCCTTTGTAGAGGATAAATTTCACTTCGCCGGTCAGACGGCCGTCTTCCTCGTTGTCTTCCAGAATGACGCGGTCAAAATCTACTTCGACCTGCACGGGTGCTTCCGAGTCAATGCCGGATACCTCTCGGCATTCGAACGTACAGCCTACAAATTCCACATGCGTGGCATCCACCATCTTTCCTTCGAACGTATTGCAGATACGTTCCTTTTTCATCACATGGATATCAAATGGTTTGACCAGCAAACCGACTTCCTGCCCGGCATCGAAACAATGGTAGTCCTGTACCATGAACTCATAGCCTTCCGGCGTCTGCACCATCATCTCGTAGTGAACGCCCTTGAAAATGGAGGAGGTAACCGTCCCGGTCAGCATGGCGGCTTCAGACGGCTCGAAAATATAAATGTCTTCCGGGCGGAGCACGACATCTACCGGGGTCTGTTCGCCGAAACCTTCGTCTACGCATTCGAACTCATGCCCGGCAAAGGATACCAACTTATCTTTGATCATCAGTCCGTTCAGAATATTGCTTTCGCCGATAAAGTCGGCGACAAAGGAGTTGATCGGTTCGTTATAAATGTCAATAGGCGTCCCGATCTGCTGGATCTTTCCTTCGCTCATCACGACGATCGTATCGCTCAGGGTGAGTGCTTCTTCCTGATCGTGAGTAACATAGATAAAGGTGATTCCGAGAGACTTATGCATTTCCTTCAACTCCATCTGCATATCCTTGCGCATCTTGAGGTCAAGAGCCGCCAGCGGTTCGTCCAGCAGGAGCACTTCCGGTTCGTTCACGATAGCTCTGGCAATCGCGACACGTTGTTGCTGTCCGCCGGAAAGGGAATCCACATCACGGTACTCATAATCGGTCATTCCTACCATCTTGAGGGCCTGCTTCACCTTTTTCTCGATCACGACAGCCGGAAGTTTTTTCAGCTTCAAGCCGAAAGCGATGTTATTGAAGACATTCAGATGAGGGAAAAGAGCGTATTTCTGAAATACAGTATTAACTGGACGTTTATGAGGGGGTGTTTGCGTAATTTCTTTTCCCGCAATGGTTATTATACCCTCAGAAGCAGTCTGGAATCCGGCAATCAGACGCAACAATGTCGTCTTCCCGCAACCGGACGGCCCCAGAATGGTTACAAACTCGCCCTTACGGACAGACAAATTCACATCATTCAATACGGCCTTGTCTCCAAAGAATTTAGACACATGCTCCACACCAATGATGCAGTCAGATTTTTGCATAGACAGATTCCCCTTTACCAATACTGATTAAACATATTTCCGCTTCTTCATGTAAAAAGCGGCACAAAGGTAACAATTAATTGATAATTGAGAGTTGAAAATTGAAAATTACGGTAGAGTCTTGCTCTTAGGCAACACCAGGTTCAAAAAGACTCCCAGTAAAGCCGAAAGCCCGATACCGGCCATCGTGAAACCACCAAATTCAATGGCGGCACCACCAATCCCGAAAGTCAGGATCAATGAGACGATGATCAGGTTGCGAGTGTCGCCCAGATTGGTCCGATTCTGGATCAAGCTGTTGATGCCGACAGCAGCAATCGTCCCGAACAGCAGCAACATGATGCCCCCCAACACGGCGGCAGGAATCGATTTAAGCAACGCGCTGACCTTCCCAAACACAGAAAAGACGATACCGCTTACGGCAGCAATACGGATAACAGCCGGGTCTGTAATCTTTGTCAGCGAAATAGCTCCTGTCACCTCCGAATAGGTCGTGACGGGAGGACCGCCGATCAATCCGGCGACGATACATGCCAGGCCGTCTCCCAACATCGTGCGGTGAAGTCCCGGATCTTTTACGAAATCCTTGCCCGTCACCTCGTTGATTGCGTACACATCGCCTATATGTTCGATCACCGGAGCAATCGTCACCGGAATCATAAAAATAACCGCTTCCCACGACAATGAAGGCTTTACAAATTGCGGAAATGCAAACCAAGGAGCTTCTATCACAGGCTTGAAGTCGATCAAGCCGAACAGACTCGCAGTCAGATACCCGACGATGATTCCACAGAAGATAGGGATCAATCTCAACATTCCTCGGCCCAACATAGAGGCGAGAATGGCGGAAAGCAGGGCTACCAGTGCCAACGGCCAGTTCTCTTTTGCCATATTCACACCTGAGCCTGCCAGCGAGAGGCCGATCAGAATAATAACCGGCCCGATCACCACCGGCGGAAAAAGCCGCTTGATAAAACCGATTCCTCTCCACCGGACCAACAAGCTCATCAACCCATAGACGGTCCCCACAGCCACCAGGCCGGACATCGTACCGGGCAACCCATACAATTCCGTCGCCTTTATGATAGGCGCCACAAAAGCGAAACTGCTTCCCAGAAAAATAGGAACTTTCCCTTTCGTCACCAAATGAAAGATCAACGTGCCGATACCAGCAGTAAAAAGGGCGGTAGAAGGATCAAGGCCAACCAGCAGAGGAACGAGAACAGTCGCACCAAACGCCACAAAAAGGAACTGAACGCCAACAACCGTTTTCTGAATGGGGTTCAGGGGTTTCATATTATCCATTCGTTCTTTATTTACTTTTTGCAAATATAATATAATCCAGACATCCAGCAATTCAATTCACTCACCTATTTTTTATAATAAGCAGCCGTTTATAATCCACCCCTTACTTTTAACTTAGTGCAACCCGGATAAAAAGTCCCGCCGTAAATTAAAACACGGCGGGACGTCTCTACGTTTTTTTCCAGTTTACAATCAAAAAACGACCTTCCCCTACTTGGGACTCTTCAATTCCAGGAATGCAGTCGGCAGGCCTTCCGATTTAACAGCAACCAGGCTATTCCCCCCGTTCCGTTTGATACGGATCAGGGCACGACCATTATACGCCTGTACTTTACGACTACCGGTCGAAGTTCCTAAATTGCAGATCAGGCTGCCATCTCCGGCAATCTCAAACGTAATCTGCTTTTTGGAGCTGAGACAACGGATACCGTTTTTATCGATCAGTTGTACCTGTACCAAAGCCGTATCTCCCTCTTCGGAAAGCAAGCTCACTTGGCAAGCGGCTTCTTTATCCCATTTAGCAGTCTGGTATTCCTGACGAATGACATCAGAAACCTCCTTCTTCTCCTTTTTCTTTACACCGACAGCCCGTATTTCGTTCATGCCTTCCCGATAAACACAATTCCAGCGCAACCCGGCAGCCGGATAATCCTGACTATTACGCCGTTTCACACCCTGGCTCACACCATTGACAAAAAGCTCCACTTCGTCGCAGTTAGAATATACCAAGATTTCCTTGCGGTCATCTTTTCCACCCCAGCGAACCGGCCAGGTATGACCGTAGATATGGATCATCGGCTTCTCCGTCCAGTAAGACTGGAACACATAGTAGCTTTCTTTCGGAGTAAAATCGCGTTCAACCACCCCCTTCTGATTGACATAAGGGACAGGATTGTCGGGACGGACCGGAGTCGAAAAATCTTTAAAAGGCCAGTAGGCTGTACCGGTCAGCCACGGCATCGTCTCCTGCTCTTTCAGATGCCAGTCGATCAGACGGACCACATAACTTTCCGACCAATCGCCATCGCGCGAAGCACGTGGAACGCCACCATACAAGGAAGCATCGCCGGCACGTTCATCACCGCCCTTTCCTGCCTCGATGTTCTTCAGATTATAAAAAGCATCTTCCGAATGACGACGGGCATGGCTGTCACCTCCCCACTCTACATGCAGGAAGTGTTTTACCTTCTGCATCTCCTGTTCTGAGATCGATTTATAATCGGTAAAGACACCCCGATACCAACCAGCCCAGATAGAAGGTGAATAGACATCAACAATATCATTACAAAATTCACACCGGCGGATCGCCGTCATACGTGTGTCGTCTAAACGGTGCGCCATGTCGTGCAACTCTTTCATGAAAGCACGGATCGCACTCTTGTCGAACGTGTCGAAATCGTTAGGCCAGTCATTCTCATTTCCCAGCCCCCAGATGATGACAGCCGGATGATTATGATGCTGGACGATCATATTGGCCAGCATCCGGCGGGCCTGTTCCTTGTAGACATCGCCTCCAAGGCCGCCTCGGCACCAGGGAATTTCTTCCCATACCAGAATGCCCAATTCGTCGCAAAGGTCCAGAATGATTTCAGATTGTTGGTAATGTCCTAAACGGATAAAGTTCACGCCCATATCTTTCATCATCCACATTTCACGACGCATCATATCTTCCGTCATGGCTTGTGCCACACCAGCGTGATCCTCATGGCGATGCGTACCTCGCAACAGCAAACGTTTGCCGTTCAGGAAGAATGGACCTTTGTCCTTAAACTCCGTATGGCGGAAACCGAAGCGTTCTTCCGTCGTGAAAGTCTGATCCGGTGTCTTTACAGTCAACTCGCAAGTATAGAGTTGTGGCACATCCACGTCCCATAATACCGGATTCTTGATCTTCATCTCTGCTAAAAGCTGGTCACCCAAAGGAAGTATTCCCTCCAGTGTTTTCGAGAAGACTGGTTTACGGTCCGCATCGTAAACGGAAACGGTCACATCCGCCTTCCTTATATCTTCCGGATTATAAAACGAAGTTTTCACCTTCAATATACCCTCTTTCAAGTTAGAAGAGAGGAAAGATTCCAAGCGAATCTGTTCAAAAGAAACTTCAGGCAGGTACACCAAGTTCAAATACCGGTACAGACCACCATAAATATTGAAATCAGCCAGATCGGATGGTATCATTTCCAGATCACGTGAATTATCGCAACGGATCGACAAAGGTACTTTCCCTTTGAAACGTTTCGCATCTTTACTGCCGAGAAATGCTTTTACCGCATCCGTAATATCGACATTCCAACTGTCATAACCGCCAACATGGCTACCGACATGAGTCGTATAGACATAGACATCCGTCTTCTGTCCCGCCCCGTCGAAATCGAGTACGATCCGCCCGTTCCGATAGGGATTGTCTATCGCCAGCAAAGTTTTATACCATCCCGGACCTTCATAATAATTCACGTCCGGATCAACAGCATCTTCGGCATTAAAACAATGAGGCAACGTAACAGGCTGCCAGATAGGAACCGCCTCCGAACTGCCAGGTGCGGCAGGACGTACAGCCTCCCAGATTCCCCCCAAATCACCTTTCAGATATTCCCAATTGTTCGTCAGCCGAATCTTATTCATAGCAGGCACTTTCGCCACAGCCGACAGAACGGACAAACACAATAAGCATGCAACAAACAAGTACTTCATATTCTAATATTCAATTTAAAATTCAATTATTTTTACAAGAGAGCAGTTCCTTCTTTTTCCAATTTGGCTTTTCGCAACAAGGCTTCCAGATAATAATAATCCGCATATACGATCGGCACATCCACTTCCGAACCATGAGTCTTGGAACCGGTACTATGCAAAAGCAGGAAACCACAGTCTTTCCCTACACTTGCCCGATAACGGTTCGTCAGGTTTTCCAATATCCTATCAGCCCTATCCACATATCCGGTTCTATTCGTTTCATCATACATACTCAACTCGTAAAGAGCAGAAGCCGTAACGGTGGCCGCCGATACATCACGCGGCTCGTCCGGTATTCCTGGAGCATTATAATCCCAATAAGGTATCAAATCGTCCGGCAATGTAGGATTGGAAAAAATATAAGAGGCAATTTGTTTGGCACGTTCTAAAAATTCAGGCAATCCAGTTTCTCGATAGCACATCGTATAGCCGTACAATCCCCACGCTTGTCCACGCGACCAAGCCGAAGCATCGGAATACCCCTGGTGGGTGTTTTTATGCAAGACTGCGCCGGTCAACGTATCATAGTCGATAACATGATAGGAACTGTAGTCCTTACGAAAATGATTCTTCATCGTAGTACGGGCATGGTCGACTGCAACCTGGTAGAAAGTGGAATCACCATTCGTACGGAAAGCCCAGAAAAGTAGTTCCAGATTCATCATATTATCGATGATTACGGGATATTGCCATTTATCCCTGTTATGATCCCAGGAACGGATACAACCCACTTTTGGATTGTAACGTCTGATCAGGGTGTAGGCAGACTGCAACAGAATATCCTTATAACCAGAATCCTGAGTTAACCGATAACCGTTACCATAGCTACAATACATTTTAAAGCCCATATCGTGGGTACTCCCATTCCATTTCTCCTGTTCAAGCAGTTCAGTCTGTTTCCTGGCCTTCTCCTTCCAAAAATCATCTTTAGTATATTCATACATATACCAAAGTTCGCCTGGGAAAAAACCGCTTGTCCAATCATGGGATGCCACCATGCGCAGGAAACCGTTCGGATCGATATTGCGAGGATTGGCAAGCAGCTTGTCCGTACTTTTATAAACCGAATCCATTTCCACGAATGCATGTTTCAACTGTATATCGGCAAAATCAAAATTCGAACTGATAATATCCCTCTTGTCCAAAGCACAGGAACTACAGACAAGCAGAAAAACAAAAAAAAGAATTTTCAGTTTCATTTTGTCCATTTTGTGTTATAAGAAGGGGTATGAAATCATCAGTCATTCCATACCCCAAGATTATTTAAACCTACTCAAAAATTTTCTTACAAATTCGGATTGATCAATGAATCATGCTCCGGACAAGGGAAATACAACCGTTCTTCCGTTACATTCTTCACCTTTTCAGGAAAATTTTTCTGGAAATATTCCTTCATTACCGTCAGATAAGTGCCCCAGCGAACCAAATTGAAACGATAGATCCGTTCGTGTGTCGTCTCTAACGTCCATTCTTTTTGGATTGCCTGACGGAAAGTCTCTTTAGACAAACCGGACAAGTTATCCAAACCGGCACGTACACGCAGTTGATTCACGGCATCATAAGCTGCAGCCGTCGGACCATTGGCTTCGTTTTCCGCTTCGGCAAAGATCAGCAAGACATCGGCATAACGGATGATAGGAATGTACATATCCGTACGCTTGTTACGCTGTGAGAAATTTTCACGACCTCCATCACACCATTTCTTTCCATGTGGATACGGACTACCGAAATTCTCAGTCGTATAGGTTTTATTATCAACTGTACTGACAATTTCGGTCAAGAAGGTAGCGGCTTTCCGTTTATCCTTATCATCAAATTTATCGATATAGGATTGTTTCGTATAAAAGAATCCCCATCCTGATTCGGACCCGATACTGGTCGGACGCCACTCGGCTCCACACTGGTTATCTCCTAACCCATCTGCAAAATTCAGGGCAAAGATCGATTCTTTGTTATACCGATTGTTGACCAGCCAAAGATCGGCATAATTTTCTTCCAGCTTAATACCGTAAGTAGCGGCATTATCAATGACTTCCTTCGCTTTGGAAGCCGCCTTCGCCCACATGGTATTGTCTTTAACTTGTTCACCGGCCATCGTGATATAAACCCATGAAAGCAAAGACTTGGCGGCAGCGACAGTCGGACGTTCCGTTCCAGAATCCCATTTTACGGGAAGATTGGCTTCTGCATATTCCAAATCTTCAACAATCTTATTATATATTTCTTTAGCCGGTGTCTTTGTCATGTTATTCGCACTGGTAAAGTCATTCACCGGCGTGTCCAGATAAATAACATCATTAAAGATACGCACCAGATAGAAATAGGACATCGCACGCATATAACGGGCAGCTGCGACATAACGTGTCTTGACCTCATCCGAAACTTTCGAAGCATTCGGAACTTTCTCGATCATGATGTTAGAAGCATTGATACAAGCATAAAATTGCTGCCAGGGCTTATAAAGGCTCTCGTTATCGCTTTGCCAAGTCAAAGAGTTCATTTCATCGCGAGCCACATTATTGGCTGTAGCACTGACAACAGCATCAGTCGTTGCTTCGGCTATAAAGTTAATATGACGTTCGAAGTTGTTGCTACGCCAATAAGACAGCGATCCCATCAGCAGCATATTGCATTCTGCCTCCGTGTTCGGTAAGTTTTCAGGCGAGAGGAAATCTTTCGGCTCTTCCGACAAGAAAGACTCGCAACTACTCATCAATAGCATCAGGGAGCACACCCCTGCAACTGCTTTATATATATATGTTTTCATTTTCGTCTTTATATTAATGGTTCAATTATAATGTAAGATTCAATCCGAAGGTATAAGAGCGGGTTGCCGGATAACTACCACCGTCAAAACCTAAGTTATAGTTACCTGTACGGGAACTGACTTCAGGGTCATAACCGGAATAGCCGGTAATTGTAAATAGGTTCTGTCCGCTCAGATAGAAACGTAAGTTAGAAATGCCCCATTTGGATGTAACTGATTTAGGAAGAGTATAGCCGAACGTCAAATTTTTCAAGCGAATATAAGATCCATCTTCCACAAAACGAGATGAAGATGGACCCACACCCTTGTTAAATGCCTGTTGCGTATTCGAAGTTCCTTCACCTCTCCAGGAATCCTTTACAAACGCAAAAGCATTTCCGGTATTGTTCGAGTTGCTCGGTAATTCGCTGAAAGTCACTTTCAACAAATTATAGACATCATTGCCATAGGTTCCCTGAAACATAAAGCTCAGATCAAAATTCTTATACGAAAAGTCATTACCAATACCAAAGATAAAGTCCGGGTTGGCATTACCGATGATCGTACGGTCTTCAGTCGTAATCTTGTTATCACCATTCAAATCCTTGAACTTCACGCTACCGACATCATCTTTTGTCAGCCCCAAAGCCTTGGCTTCTGCCTCATTCTGATAGATACCGTCAAAGACATATCCGTAGAAGTTCCCCAACGGCTCACCGACCTTCACAATACCAGTTTCATTGAAACCAGCTCCCAAAGCACCTCCGGAACCATTTGTATAAAAGTATTCATCATCGCCAAGGTCAAGCACTTTTTCCCGATTCAAAGCGATATTCAAAGAAGTAGACCACTTGAAGTCACCCACTAAGTTTTGTGTATTCAGAGAGAATTCCCAACCTTTATTGGATTTACTACCGATGTTCTGTGTCTGTGAAGAATAACCTGTATAGTACGGAAGGATCTTGTCATAATGCAGATCGACTGTCTTTTTATAATAATAATCCGCAACCAAAGATATACGTCCGCCCAATACGCTCAAATCAATGCCTATATCCGTCTGTTTAGTTGTTTCCCATTTCAAGTCGGGATTCGGTACACGACCTGGAACAAGAGCCACTGCAGAACTTCCGTTCAGGACATAACTGGTCGTACTGAAACTAGCCAACGACTGATAGGCTGTAATCGCCTGGCTACCTGTTTCACCATAGCTGGCACGCAGTTTCAGGTTCTGTATCCAAGAAATGTCTTTCATGAAATCTTCCTCACTGATACGCCATCCCAAAGCAGCAGAAGGAAAATATCCCCATTTATTATTCTTCGCAAACTTGGAAGAACCGTCAGCACGGAAACTAACAGATGCCAAATATTTACCTTTATAAGCATAGTTCACACGGCCCAACCAGGAAGCAATGGCAGAATGGTTTCCACCGGAAGCGACAGACAACAGACTGCTATTGGCAAGTCCCATATTCCAATAACCAAGCGATTCGATGTCGAACCCTTTACCACTGCTGTTATTGTTGAAATACTCGGAAGCCTCAGCAGTAAAACCGGCAACAACATTCAAAGAGTGATCTTTATTAAATGTCTTGGAATAAGTCAACGTGTTTTCACCAAGCCAGTTTGTGGTTTCCTGATCGTTCATGTAAGCATATCCCTGCCCTTTATAAGAAAGAAGATTCTCTCCGGAAGTAAACTGGCGTTGTTTACGGTCGCTATATGTGTAAGTCCAAGCTGTCTTAAATTTCAAGCCGCTCAAGATTTCCCATTCCAGGAAAGCAGTACCCTGAAAATAATTACGGAATTTATCCACAACCTGATCATTAATCAGAGCTACCGGATTATTCATCTGTGCTCCATCCTTTAGCGGACCGCTAAGGCTGCCGTCTTCCTTGTAGACAGGGACCAATGGCCCAAAACCTAAAGCAGAGAACGTGACACCACCACCATCAGAACCGTTCATCTGATTGACACTGGCGTTGGAAGATGACGAACGGGAAGCATTGATAAGAGCTCCGACCGTCACCTTCTTTCCCAGTTTCTGTTCGATATTGGCACGTATGCCGGCACGATTGAAATCAGAGTTCTTCACAATACCCTGATGCATCAAGTAGTTACCAGACAAACTATAGCGTGTCGTTTCTGTTCCGCCACTTACAGACAACGAATGGCCCGTGATAGGGGCCGTACGGAACACTTCATCCTGCCAGTCGGTATTATTCAAGTTATTAGGATCTATCCACTCCGGTATTTTCAATGCTGTCGTAGGATATTTCTCCTGTGCTTCTTTCAATAAGCCATATAGTTCCTGACCATTCAGCATATCCATTTTCTTTGATACCTGCGAAAGCGAAACATAACCACTATAAGAAACGGTCGGTTTACCAGTCTGCCCACGTTTGGTCGTCACCATGATGACACCATTCGCTCCGCGGGAACCGTAAATAGAGGTAGAAGAAGCATCTTTCAATACTTCGATAGAAGTAATGTCATTCGGGTCTATCAAAGAAAGATCACCACCGAGAACACCGTCAATCACAACCAACGGAGCATTTTCGCCTTTCAAGGAGTTACCGCCACGAATAATAATGTTAGGCGATTCACCTGGTGCAGCCACACTATTCTGTACCATCACACCGGCCATCTGTCCTTGCAAAGCCTGATCGGTACGTGATATGGACAATTTTGTCAGATCATCGCCTTTCACAGAAGAAAGAGCTCCAGTCACGTCACTTTTCTTTTGTACACCATAACCGACCACTACCACTTCGTCTAATGCTTCGGAATCTTCTTTCAGAATAATGTTCAGAGGAGCATTGCCTTTTACTTTTACTTCCTGCGATTCAAATCCAATGTAAGAGATAACCAATGTACAACCGGCAGGAGCTTCAAAAGAAAAGTTTCCGTCTATATCGGTGACGGCACCGATAGTCGTACCTTTTACAAGGACATTAACCCCTAACAGAGGTTCACCATTCGAGTCTTTTACCACCCCTTTCACAACAGATGACTGCAAGACTTCATTCACGATAGCCGAACTTTCTGCATTCGCCCTGCCAGGCAGAGCAGCCGAAGTCAGGCACAATGTCATACACAGAGCACAACCTTTCATGTACGTGTAATTCATAATATTGTTATTAAGATTGAAACTTTTTGTGTTTTTCTTTAGTTGCAAATGTATGAGATAGAGGTTTCGAACTATTTAAAATTTATCTCTTTTACTTTAAAATTCAGCTCTGGCAAAAATTAAAAACCCGCATTCAAAGCGGGTTTCAGAAAATAGATACAATATTGAAAGAAAATAGATTCATTTTTTAAACCGTTTTCATAGCCACAATAACGGATGTCGGATCGGCAAGTTACGGATTACCTCATCGTTTGTCGGAAAATGTTCCAAACTTTTCCAAATTTCCAGATAAGTCCTATTAGAAGTGTTACAAATACTGAATAAAAGGGCAGGCTGGGCAACCGGCCATTCATCCCAAAACATGACATCTTCGGCAAAAGGCCAGCTCGATTTATCTGCTATATACGGGAACAGCCAAGCAACCGCCTTTTGCATATTGCGACCGTCGTCCATCGAGTACTGCCACAAATCATCTTCCCCGTCCGAAAGAATATGGCAGATCGTAGCCATGGCATCCAGATTGAACAAGGAATAGCCGTACGGTTTCGTCCGTTTCAGTTCAAGCGGAAAACTGCCGTCCTCCGCCATCTGTGAAGGAAGCAGAACAGACCTGTAACGGTTCCGGCAAAAGTCGAGAATCTCCTTATCGCCGGTATATTTAGCAAACTGGGCTACCTGCATCACCCAACAAGTTCCATGATTGTTTTTAGCATTCATCTCGTCTACCCCGTAAGGATGCGTTGTCAACCATTTCAGATAATCGGAAAACCAAGCACGACTACCAGCCACATCCTCGACAGCAAGAACGCCGGCCTCTTCCATCCTGATAAGGGATTGCACGACCTCCAAGAGATGGATCGTATCGATGATACCGATCCCCCGTCCTGTCACGATCCCTTTGATCGCCTGCGCGTATTGCAGGTCTGGATTCATCCGAGTTTCGGGGGCGATGAACCAGGCGCGGATATGCTTAACCGCTTGCCGAATATATTTCTCGTCTTTCGTCACCAGCCAGGCGGAGGTCAAGTCGCCAACCAGCGAACTGAAGCGGATCATGGCATGACGGTGAGCAACAAAGTTATCGGGATTTGTCTGCCCATCCCGACGTATATAGGCACTATCCGGATTTATCGGATTGGGCCACCAATAATCGCCTTCGGAGTAGAAATCATGAATCCCTCCGGCACTCCTTTCCGCTCTATATGCAGTAATGGTCACAGGTTCTTCTGCCAAGGCTTTATCTCCACGAATAACAATTTCAGTTCGGAGTAAATCCGTCACTTCTTCCTTTAAAGAATGGTCTCTCTTGCATTGGCAAAATAACAAAAGAATAACATAAAGTAATAATTTATACATGATATAGATTTTTTTTATTTTGTTGCACATATTCGGTCGGCGACATGCCGTACATCGCTTTGAAACAAGTAGCAAAATAAGCATGGGAATTGAAACCGATATTGGCAGAAACTTCAGATATGTTCATATCCGTTTCCAGCAGCATCCTTGCAGCAATCTCAAGACGTTTGTTACGGATCAAATCCACCGGCGAAAGGTCGGTTATCGCTTTCAGCTTCCTATAGAAGTTGGCACGTCCCATACCGACTCCTTTACATAGAATCTCCACATTCAACCCCGGATTGGAAAGATTCTGCTCAATCACCCCGAACAATTTTTGCATAAATGTATCGTCCGCCGATGTCGTCTCGAAACCCAATGACTCCAACGAAAATTTTTTCCCATACAATTCCTTCAACCGTTCACGAGAAGCCAAGATATTCCGAATACGACACAGCAGGACCTCCATATTGAAAGGCTTCACGATATAATCGTCCGCACCACACTGAAATCCCTCTTTGATATGCATCACCATCGATTTCGCCGTAATGATGATAACCGGGATATGTCCGGTCCGCAAATCCTGCTTGATCTCCGAACAAAGTTGCAAGCCGTCTTTTTTCGGCATCATAATATCGCTTACCACCAGATCCGGCAAGGTTTCTGCAATTTTATTGAAAGCATCTACTCCGTTCTCCGCTTCAAGCACATCGAAATAAGGTTCGAGATGTTTGCAGATATACCGACGGACATCCGGATTATCTTCGGCCAATAACAAGGTATAACGCCGACCGGAAACAGGCAGCTGTTCCTGCATATTGTCAGGGACTTTGGATTCATCCTCAGCTACTTCAATTCCTCCATAGGGATTCCTCGCAGAAGAGTCATCTTCTGCAAATTGCTCATGAGCATATGCTTCGCGGTTTACCGGAATCAAGACACGGAATACAGCCCCTTTTGGTTTGTTGTCTTCTACCCATACAACCCCTTTATGCAATTTCACGATAGAGAGTACCAGACTCAACCCTATACCTGTTCCAGCCGTATTCGACTCACTTTCATCCGTTCCCTGGTAAAAAGGGGAAAATATATGAAACTTGTCGGAATCGTCTATCCCTTTCCCTGTGTCTTCTACAGACAGACAAACATATCGAGAAGTCCCCCGAACTTCCCCACTTATCCTGCCGGGAAATTGCTCCTGCAATCCGGCAACTGAGAACAATTGCAAACGAATGGTTATCGACTCATCCGGAGCCGTATGTTTGAAAGCGTTCGACAAAAGATTGAAAAATACCTTCTCCAATAAAACACGGTCGAACCACGCATCTATTCCCGACTCATCGGATTCCAAACGAAAGGTAATCCGTTCCTTGACCGCAATCTGATTAAAGGCAATATATATCTCCTGCGTAAACAGATACAGATCATTATGCGAAACACGTAGTTGCAGGTTGCCACTCTGGTTCTTCCTCAGATCCATTAACTGGTTCACCAGCAACAAAAGACGCTGGGCATTTCCATAGACTAGACGCAACGAACCTTTCAAGTTCGGGTTCATATCTACCCGTTGCAACACCTCTTCCAAAGGAGACAGGATCAACATCAACGGTGTACGCAATTCGTGCGAAAAATTGGTAAACATGCGTATTTTGGACTGATGGAACTCCTCCTGCCGCTGCTGCTCCTTCTGCTTTTCGACCAGGTCCTGTTCCAGCTTACGCTTCATATGCAGATAATACCAGACCACATAAAGGATGCCACCTATAATCAACAGATACAACATATAGGCATACCAGGTCTGCCAGAATGGAGTCCGAATATGAATCGACAACGACCGCCCTTCATCGTTCCAAAGACCGTCGTTATTGGAGGCGCGAACACGAAAAACATAATCTCCCGGTTTCAAGTTCGTATAGAAAGCCTCCTTTCGAGAACCAGCATCATTCCAGTCCGTATCATACCCTTCTAGCATATAAGCATATTTATTCTGATTCGGATAAAGATAGTTTAAAGCGGCATACCCAACAGAGAAGTTATTCTGATTATAATCAAGATCTATCGCCTGCGTATAATCAAGAACTTTATCGAGCAACCCCGAAGGGTCGCCGGGAACAACCGGTTTATTGTTAACCGTAAAAGAGGTCAGTACGACCGGAGGTATAAAACGGTTTTCTATCAACCGTTCAGGGTAAAAGGAGACAAGGCCGTTGCTTCCGCTGAAATAGATTCGGTCACCGGGCAATTTGATGCCGCCTTTCATGCTGAATTCATTAACTGGGATCTCGCTTCTACCCATATAATTGGTAAACTGGCGCGATTCAGGATCGTAGGCAGAAATACCGTTACCGGTACTGATCCAAAGTTTCCCGTCGTCTCCGGGAATTATCGAATTGATATTATCGTCGCTCAGCCCCTCGACGGCCGTCAACCACTCCATAATGCCTTTTTCTTCGTCAAAGCGACAAAAACCTCCACCGAAAGTACCGATCCAGATTCGCCCCTCCCTATCCTTTACGATATTACTTACCTGGTCGTTGTATAACTTCCGGGAACCTTCCTCACGAGTATTATATTTTATCAACTTATGCGTATGGGAATCGTAGAGCGCCAGTCCGCCGGTATGCATACCTACCAAATAAACACCGTCCCGTATCTCCAGGAAACTGCGTACACTTGGCAACAAGGCGAAAACTGAATCCGACGGAGCGATCCTGCCGTCCGGAAACACACGGACAATTCCCGTGTTGTCTGTCGTTCCCAACCACAATACACCATCACTGCAACGCGTGATCGTATAAATACTAACCTCCTTATGAAAAGTATAAAAAAGAGAGAATTTCTTTGTCCGGGTATCGAATCGGTATAAAGTGCCTTTCTGCGTTCCGCACCAAACGAAATCACCCTCCACAAACAGAGATTTGATAATATTCCGATCATTCAGAGCATTCGGCCGAGCATCCAGCAGGAAACGTTCAAACATATCTGTATTCAAATCCAGTGAAAGTAGGCCTCGCCCTTCCGAAGCAATCCACAAAGTATGGTCCGGCTGATAGGCCATCGTGGCAAAGATTCCAAACAGCTTGTCTGAACCACCCTGCAAATCGTAAAAAGTAAAACGGCTGTTCAAAGGATTACTGTAACTGACACCTCCAGCGTATGTGCCAATCCATAACGTATTCGCATTATCTACGAAAGCAGAAAAGACGGAAAAATGACTAAGACCTCCTTTTTGTTCGTCAAAATTCGTATAGGTCGTACATGAACCGTCCACCAAATTCAAAAGACTTAATCCGTTAAAAGTTCCGACCAACAGTTGACCATTATAAGTATTAATTGTACGAACCGAATTATTTCCCAGTCTGCCGTTCCAAGCAGTATAATGCGTAACAGCATTTGTCTCCGTGTCGATCCGGTTCAATCCACCCGAACGGGTTCCCACCCACAGACGTCCTTCACTGTCTTCATGGATAGCAGATATATTATTATCCGTTAATGAAAAGGGAGTCGTATTTTTAAAATAATGAGACAAGAGATTCAACTTACTGTCACAGATATAAAGTCCGTTTTGTAAAGTTCCGACTAACAGATTGCCATCATGGTCTTCGTTGATAACCATAATCTGGTCACGTGGCAGTTCTCCCTCCAAGTCGTTCAAGATAAACGAATCATTCTCATAATCATACAAGTATAGACCTTTATTTGTTCCAACCCAAAAACGCTTTTGTCTATCCACATACAAGCTTGAAATCCACGTATGATAAAGGGGAGACTGCTTATAAGCAGCCATATCGTTGAGAGAATATACACGATCCACCCTCAAATCCATCCGGTTCAGACCGTTCATCGTGCCTACCCACAAGTTTCCACGGTCATCTTCAGCCAATGCTGTCACATGATTACTGGACAAGCTTAATGAGTCGCCATTACTATGTTTATACACGACAAAAGAATTACCGTCATAACGATTCAAGCCGTTACGCGTGGCAAACCACATGAAACCGCTCTTATCCTGATGTATTTTCAAGACGGAAAGCTGCGACAAACCTTCTTCCATTTTTAAAGAAGAAAAAGAAAAAGGTGAAACAGCCCCATTCAGCAAGGCACTAAAGCAACAAAGCAAAAGAGTGATCAAGTATGTTTTCCTCATAACGTAAAAGCATTACGCTACAAAGATACGAAAACAGATCAAATGCCCAGTCCTGTCACAAACAGAAAACGTACTCCGTCCTCGCATCCTGTAAAACCAACGTATTTATCCCACTGTTTTCATTATGCAAAATAACATTTGAATGGAATCAGTTGTTTACTTATTAACATATATGCTTTAAACAAGGGATAAATATCCGGCAACCCCTTCCGCACACCGTTCACCATCAATAGCAGCAGAGACGATTCCGCCTGCATAGCCGGCGCCTTCTCCACAAGGAAAAAGACCTTTCAAGGTTATATGCTGGTAGCTTTCCTTGTCGCGCAGGATACGGACGGGCGAAGAGGTCCGGGTTTCCACCCCGATCATCACCGCGTCATTGGTCAGGAAGCCTCTGGAGACTTTACCGAAATGGCGGAAGCCCTCACGTAAGCGGCCGGTGACGAACTCCGGCATCCAGAAATGCAACGGGGAAGCCAGCAGACCGGGCGTATAAGAGGATTCGGGAAGATCGAAAGAGTTTTTCTTATTCACGAAATCAACCATCCGCTGTGCAGGGGCGGTTTGCTTCATCCCGCCATTCAGCCAGCAAAGTTCTTCCAAACGTTCTTGGAAAGCCATCAAAGCGAGCGGCGAATCCTTGCTGACCGCCATTTCTTCGTGTTTCATCAATTCGGAATAGTCTTCCGGGCGTATCTCCACCACCATGCCGGAATTCGCCCAGCGGGAACCACGATTGGAAGGAGACATTCCATTGACTACCACCTGGCGGGAACTACTTGCCGCCGGGACGACGAAACCGCCTGGACACATACAAAAAGAATAGACTCCCCGTCCGCCAGCTTGCGCCACAAAACTATATTCGGCTGCCGGCAGATAGTTTCCTCTACCCTCCTTACGATGATATTGTATCTGGTCGATCAGCATCTGCGGATGTTCCAAACGGACGCCGACAGCAATGCCTTTGGCTTCGATAGGGATTTGCCGGTCATGGAGGTAGCGATACACATCCCGGGCGGAATGACCGGTTGCCAGGATGACCGGTCCCAGAAAGTTCTCGCCCGTATTCGTTTCGACACCTACGACTTCCCCACTCCGGATGACCAAGGCATCCATTCGTGTCTCGAAATGGACCTCCCCACCACAGCGGATAATCTGTTCGCGGATATTCTCGATCACACGCGGCAACTTGTCCGTACCGATATGCGGATGGGCGTCCGCCAAAATCGAAGTGCTCGCCCCGAACTGGCAAAAGACATTCAGAATCTTGTCAACCGAACCCCGTTTCTTGCTGCGAGTGTAAAGTTTGCCGTCAGAATAGGCACCGGCTCCCCCTTCACCGAAACTATAGTTGGACTCTTCGTCCACCTTATGCTCACGGCTGATCAGAGCGATATCCTTTTTACGTTCGCGCACGTTCTTTCCACGTTCGATCACGATCGGACGTAAGCCGAGCTCAATCAGACGAAGAGCGGCAAACAAACCACCCGGCCCCGCTCCTACCACCACGACAGGCTTCCCTGCTGATACGTCTTTATATTCCACCAATTGAAATTCTGGTTCATCTGGCTGCTCATTGATAAAAGCACGCAGTTTTACATTCACATAGATCGTACGCTGACGTGCATCGATAGAACGTTTTAGTACCCGAACGGTGTGGATGTACGGGACAGATGTTCCCGTCTCGCGAGCCACCACCTGCTTCAGCGACTGTTCGCTGACTGCTTCTTCAGGCAATATACGGAGTTGTAATTCTTGTATCATTGTTACTTCTTTAAATTCAAACAAAAAATCAAACCGGCTTGTGCCCTGTATCCGCTCCAATCCACTTTGAAAGTCGATGGAAAATCTGGATTCCGACTCTGACACTTCTGCATCACAGCATCCCATTCATAAGCGATACTCATGTTTAATGCAACATAGCGGCATAGGCTAAACTTGATGCCAAAAGTAGGCTCCACAAAGAAGTTCCTGCCGGAAAAAGTATTATCCTTCCGGTATCCAACTTCCGGGTCGGACTCGACGAACAGGCGGTTTATCTCGTTCACCTTGTTCAGCACAAAACCTGTCGAGAGCCCCACATACGGCTCGAATGTAAAGATACTGACTTTTTCCTTCACCAGACAGAAGTGGTAAAAAGCACCGAGCTTATATCCTTTGTTACGCAACTTGTAGTCGCAAGAGCCGGAATAATCCGTTACTCCATTCTTGCCCGCCGTATTCATATAGTTAAAAAGAAATCCCACATGATGGCGCCGCCATTCGACTCCGACACGGGCATCCTGCGTCACATAACCGGGGAAATTATCTGTAACCTGTGCATTGGTAACAGGAAGCATCTGATTTTTCAATATATCTTTCATATCGGACATCTGATACGAACCGTGACCGATATTATATTCGATTGTCAACGACTGAGCCTGCCCGAAACGGTCGAAAAAGAACAGAATGGCTATAAATAATAATACCTTTTTCATATATTCGGACAGTTTTCGAGGTTAAACGAATAATTCGCATTCTTATAACCCCAGTCATCGACGGGAGAAAAACGCAATTCAACCACACGCTCTTCCTGCCCGGCAAGAGAAAATTCCGCAATGCCGTCCGTCACCTTCTCCGCCACGATTTCACCACCATAGACGACATCGACTGCCGAACGGTAAGGATATGTCCAGGACAAGCGTATGCGATCTTCCTTCATATATTCTACCTGCACCTCTGGTTCAGCTTGCTCCAAATCAAGCGATCCAAGCGAACGGGGACGGTCGGCTTCCGACTTGAAATAAATATAGACCTTATATTCCCCCTTCTCCCCAGCATATCGCTTATCGGTATAAAAACATTTGTCGAAATCCGACCTTTGCGTGATATAGGTTGAATGAGCATTCTCGTCAATCGTACTGAACTCTATCTGGTAATGGTCGAATCCGGCACGGAGTGCCCCGTCTACCTCCCAAAATATTTCGATCAGTCCTTCTTCATTCACACGATGCCGCAAAGAGAACTCCGACTCGGTACGCGCGTTTATCTTGAGGGGCCAACTACGCTTTTCCACATATCGCTCGACCCCGACCTGTCCGGCAACCGTCCCATTATTCGTCCGGGCGAAAACCTCGCACGACAACTCATAAGAGCCATTCGGAATCAGATCCACATCCAGCATGAAATCACATCGTGTCCCATCGCTTTCCCATTCCATCTCTCCAATGCGGACGATCTGCTTCTCAACCTCAAATCCGGGCAACGGACTGATTTGGCAAGCAGCATTACCACTATGTTCCACCACAAAGATTTTGTTTTCCCAATCATGGATAAACGGACCATAGAAGTCCACACTCATCGCAACCGAATCAGCCTGCCACTTTTCAAAATCCATAAAATTCTCCCCCAGCCGATACTCGCAGCTTGTAAACAAGAAGAAAACACTTACAAATAGATAAACAACACTTTTATTCATATACATATAAACTTATCCGAACAATTGCCGGAAAGCCTCTTCCACCTTGCGCACTTGCACGATTTGCATCTTGCATTTGGATGTGTCGAAACCTTTCAGGTTATTGTGCGGGATGATAATGCGCGAGAAACCCAATTTTTCCGCTTCTAGGATGCGCTGCTCGATACGGTTCACCGGACGGATCTCTCCCGAAAGCCCCACCTCGCCACACATCGAGATACCCGGCTCGATCGAAATGTCGAGGCTAGAAGAAAGAATTGCACTGATCACCGCCAAGTCGATCGCCGGATCATTCACCTTCAGCCCACCGGCAATATTCAAAAAGACGTCTTTCTGAACCAGCTTAAATCCGGCACGCTTTTCGAGCACCGCGAGCAACATGTTCATACGCCTAAGATCGAATCCTGTCGCGCTACGCTGAGGCGTCCCATAGACAGCAGAACTCACCAACGCCTGTGTCTCGATCAGGAAGGGACGGATGCCCTCAATCGCAGCCGCGATCGCCACGCCGCTCAATCCCTCATGATTCTGCGTTAGGAGTAGTTCAGAAGGGTTACTGACTTCGCGAAGACCATCCTGGCGCATCTCGTAAATACCTAATTCCGCTGTGCTTCCGAAACGGTTCTTGATGCTGCGGAGGATACGATACATATAATGCTGGTCGCCCTCAAATTGAAGCACGGTGTCAACGATATGTTCCAACACCTTCGGCCCAGCAATACTCCCTTCCTTATTGATATGGCCGATCAGAAGAACAGGTGTGCCGCTCTCCTTCGCATATTTCAGAATAGCCGCACTGCACTCGCGTACCTGCGAAACACTTCCGGGAGAAGATTCGACCACCTCCGTATAAATGGTTTGTATCGAGTCGATAATCAAGAGGTCGGGTTGAACGTTCTTGGTCTGTACGAATATCTGTTCGAGATTGGTCTCACAGAGAATGAAACAATCTGGATTCTCGTGCGCGATGCGGTCGGCACGGAGTTTCAACTGGCGACTGCTCTCCTCGCCGGAGACGTAAAGCGTGCGGAGTCCCTTCAACCCCAAAACGGTTTGCAGGACGAGGGTCGATTTCCCGATACCCGGTTCCCCGCCGATCAAGACCAGTGATCCTTTTACCAGACCGCCGCCAAGAACACGGTTCAACTCCCGGTCTCCGAGGTCGACACGCGTCTCCTCTTCAGAAGTAATATCTCGAAGCAGGACGGGACGCACTTTGCCACCATCCGAAACGCCATAAAGTGCCCGCTTTCCGACCGGTTCCTTTACCACGATCTCCTCAACATACGTGTTCCACTCCCCGCAGGAAGGACATTTCCCGATCCATTTCGGAGAGTCAGCCCCACAGTTGGAGCAAACATATACCGTTTTTGCTTTTACCATTCTCTTATTTATTAATTACATGGACGCTTTGGAGACATAAAAAACATTCCATTTTTTAAGATTATAAAACTGTCAATTCACGGACGAAAAGACGGTTTATTATCCGAAAAGATCAAGCGTCAACTGCTTTTTCTCAGCTTCGAGCTTCCTGAGGTGGCGTTTCCCTTGCGGCGTAATGATTTCCATCTTATCGAAGCGGGTACGGATCACCGTCTCGACCGTGTAGCTGATGTTAACCACTTCACCTAGTTCACTCATCTTCCGTTGTATCTCTAGCACACAATCTATACACATACCGCTCTTGAAGGCAATCTTTTCATCGAACATATCTTTCTTGAAATCTTCGTCGCACATGTAAAAGTCGATTGTCTCGCCGCCCTTGTTGTAGATGCCTTTCCAACGGTAACGGGCATCTTTCAGCACAGGTGAGATGATTTCTATCGTTGCTTTGTTGTCTTTAACAGGAGGCAATTCGTCAGAACGGAGGATGTAATAGTCAAACTGTTCGCGTTTGACCTCCAACGATCCCGAACGGCTGCGGTTATTTTCGTTCAGTTCGCGTAAAGTGAACTTTGTCACCTTCGGATAACCGCGTACAGCTTCGTAAAAGTTCGATTTGCATTTACAAAAACGCGGCGATGCGCTGAGCAGTTCCACCAACTCGCGCGTCACGGTAATACCGGGCATTTTTTTTCTCAAATTACTACGCAATAAGGCAATTTCGCGCTGCATCTTTTCCTCGTCGGTCACCGAACGGTCCACAACCGGTTGTCCACCGACCAAAAGGGACGGACGCGTCCATACCTGCATGAACAAGTTAAGAAGAACAGAGATCAGACGGCTGTTTTCACCTGCCACCGACCAGATTTCGCGAAAGCCCTCCTGTTGGGCAAAAGACTCGCAATAGACAGTCATTTTGATATCCAACATGTCTGCTAACGTCCGAACAAGCGAGAGTACCTCCTTTTCTGAACGATGTTTGATCATGGCATCCATGTAGTTTGACTTATCATTGAAGTAGTACCGCAGTTCGAGTTTGTTATCAAACTTTATCATGACTTACTCTGTTTTGGTTTTTCGATCGAAGAACGGGTTTTTCGAGGACGCGCTTACCGGAATCGCCATCACACATTTGCAGTCGCCCAACATTCCCAAACGCTGTGCAGCCATACCGGCACTGAACATCACACGCGTATCCAGGCGCAAATCCGACGCCGTGGCACAAGCCGAACCGACCGCAATGCCCAAGTCCACCGAATTAATCGCACAAGGGACGGTTTTCGGCTTCTCCACACAAGTCGGAAACCCGCAGTGCGCGCAATTCAAACCCTGAACCTGCTGGCGTGTACCAGCAATCATGATAGCTTCAGCCTGAAGAATATTGTCAGCATCACGCAAAAAGAATTTTAAACCGGTTTCGCCGGACATGATGACAAGCTCTTCGGAAAGGCGTTTGATATCTTCATCCGTCACCATCGCCACTTCAATAATATCGATGCCTTTCCCTTTCGGAGCTGTCCGAGCGGCTGTCATCATCTGACGAACAGCCTGTAACACATACTCGTGTCGTATTTCTCTTTCGTTCTGTATCATTTTATATTGGTTTAGCACGAACAAAGATAATAATTACTCGTTTTATAGCTCAAGATTTGTCATCTTTTCTGTAACATCAAATGGATAGTCGGGGTATTCGTAAATACTGAAACGAGGTTCAGTCCTCCCCTCGGAATAATTCCAAATACTAATATACTCCCGCACATCTTCACCCATATCCTGTAATTGGCGCAGGTAGGCGGCGACGGACTTGTTCTCGACAATGTAGACTTCTCCCATCCGATCGATAATCGGACTGTGACGGCGTCCGGTGTCGTGGTCGAATTTCAGGATACGCTTTCCCTCTGTTGTCAAACCGACCATCTGAAAAGTCATGCTTTTGCCGATGGCTGGAAGATTCAACACACTGCGGTCGGTGGCAGCAAAAAGAAGACGGTTCTCTTTCAAAAAACCGGACAATTTCTTTCCTAAGGGTCGCTCATAGCGGATCAGCCGATACAGTTCCTTCTGCTTCTCTTTGGGGATAAGGCCGAAAACTTTCTCTTCTTGCTGTTCCTGTAAAGAACGGCTATTAGGAGCGAACACGGCATAGTTTTCGTGAAAACCCTTAACCGAAAAAGTGTAATAGCACACCACTCCCATCGCATTCAACGTCTGACGAAGTTTTGCCGTATGTCCACGCCGAGAAGCGGCAACGGTGTAGACCAACTGGTTGGTGATGATCCAACCGGCGGAGAGAATCGCCTCGATCGCCTTTTTTGCTTCCGGCGTGACCTCCAACGGGGATTGAAAATGTGTCTGGATAATAAACTGCGTAACACCGACACGTGAGGCTTTATCTTTGAAACTCCTCAAGATACCGACTAGTTCGTCCGTGATTCTGAGAGGCAAGTAGGCAAGCAGGCGAGAGCCCAAGCGGACCCGTTGTAACTCAGCGTACTTCTCCCCTTCGGGACGACTCTCGTTGGCTTTTCGTTTCCGGACTGCCATCTTATAGACGGCATCAAGTATGTTGCGGAGCGTCGCGTTCTGACTCATCAACGCGTCGCCTCCAGTAATCAAGATATCCCTAAGCTGCGCATCCTCTTCAAAATAGCGCATCAACCGACGCAGTTTCTTATCCCATGTTTCCTTTGGTTTCAAAGATTCGAAATCAAAATTCAAGCGCTCGCTCTGGAAATCATACATCCGCTGGCAGGAAGCGCACAGCCCGCCACAGGCACGCCCCATCGAATCGGGGATCAGGATCGCCACCTCCGGATACCGGCGGTGTATGTTGTGTCCTTCCGGCAACAACCATCCTGCAGCATTTGGCTGTCCGGCCACGACTATGTCTTCTTTCTCCCACGCCTTGATCCGGCCATATGTATCGACCAGTTCTTCCGAATAAAGGATATAAGAGCGGATGGCAGCGTCGTCATATCCGCTTGTATTCGTGTTCAGCAGGGAAAGGTAATAAGGAGTCACAAAAAACGGCATGCCTTTCTTACGAGCACGTGCCAACAGGTCCATCGTTCCAGCCGACAGGGAACCGCCAAGGAAATAGTTCAGTTCCGTCGGGCTTTTGAAAGCCATCGCAAGATGGAAACGGCCGATATTCCACCATTCCTGCACTTTGACGTATTTCTCGGCATAGCTCATCCCTTCCGTAAACTGGAACCGAGAGGTCGGGGCATGACGCCGTTCGATCTTACGTATCAACCCGGCAATGATCCGCTCCTTGTTGGAGTAACGGATCGCCATCACCTCCTCGTCCAGCCCGGTCGGCCAACGGTTCATCTGCCGTTTGACAAGCGAACGGTCCGGAACGATTTCCTCCGGCTTCTCCAGCAATTCGAATTGCCAGTACAGGTCGATAAAGAAGTCCGGCGAAACATCTTCCTCCAGCTTCCCGGCCAGGAACTGCCACAGGCAGGTAATCGTCCGTACCGGCATCTCCTCACCTGTCGAAAGCTCGAAGACCATCATACCGTCATGTTCGATCAACAGAAGAATACGCTTCGCCACGGCATTTCCCATATTGCTCCCGCCAACCGTCTTGTCGATGCGGGAAAAAACAAAAGAGCGCAAGGCTTCTTTAAAAAGCGCTGCGCTCTCACTCTCTTCCGCCATCGTTACCAGTTGGGGAAAATCTTTTTTAAATACTTTTGTCAATTGCGGAATGTCGTACGATAGTAATCTTCTTTTAATCATAAGCAAATACTTTTTAGGAAGGGTTATTGAATGTTATTTTGAAGTCATTTGTCTACAAATATAACATTTTTCTCCCATCATCAAAAGCGTGCTACTTATAAAACATCTTAAAAGTCTTGCGAATCACAACAAAATGACAAAACAAGGAACCTATTCGCCACCTTTCTGCTACTTCCGCTTCATCTTCACTTCATACAGGTCGTGCCGGCGATCTTTCAAGTTACGGACACTTCCGTACGTATGCAATTCGTTCAGCAAATCGAGATCCACATCCGACACCAAGATCATTTCCGTATTCGGGGTCGCCTCCGCCCTTTTCCCGTCTGTCGGGAAAGCAAAATCACACGGGGTGAAGACACCGGACTGCGCATACTGGATATCCATGTTATGGACACGGGGCAAGTTACCGACACTACCGGCTATGACGACAAAGCATTCGTTTTCGATCGCACGTGCCTGCGCACAAACACGGACACGCGAATAGGCGTTCTGCGTATCGGTAAGGAAGGGCACAAACAGAATCTGCATCCCCTGGTCCGCCATGATACGCGACAGTTCCGGAAATTCGACATCGTAGCAGATCAGGACACCGATCTTGGCACAGTCCGTTTCGAAAGTCTGCACCATCTTACCGCCGGAAAGTCCCCAGCTCTTCGCTTCATCGGGCGTGATATGCACTTTCTCGTACGTCTCATAACTACCGTCGCGGCGACAAAGGAAACCGACGTTGTACAACCCGTCGTCTTTGATCAACGGCATGCTCCCGGTAATGATATTGATGTTGTAGCTGATCGCCAAGTTGATGAAGCGGTTCAGCATCTCGTCCGTATATTTCGCCAGCTCGCGGATCGCCTCCGACTCGCTCATGTGGTTGAACTTAGCCATCAGAGGGGCATTGAAGTATTCGGGGAAAAGGATGAAGTCACTCTTATAGTCAGATACGGCATCCACGAAAAATTCCACCTGTTCGAACACGTCATCGAGCCCCTTGTAAGGTCGCATCTGCCACTGGACAAGACCGACGCGGACGGTCGTCTTGGTCGAAACGATTTCCGGAGTCGGCTGGTAATAGATATTGTCCCATTGCAGCAGGGTTGCATAATGTTTGGATTCCTCATCGTTCGGCAAATAATTCGTCATCACTTTACGAACATGGAAATCATTCGATATTTGAAAAGTCAGCACCGGATCATAAATTTCTCTTTTACGGACCTTATCAATATATTCCTTCGGGCGCATCGTATCCGCATATTTATGATAATTCGGGATACGTCCGCCGAACATAATCGCTTTCAAGTTCAGGCTTTCACACAATTCCTTCCGATAATCATACATACGCCGTGCCAAACGCAGGCCCCGGTAATCGGGATGGATAAAGACCTCTATTCCATACAGGATATTGCCTTTTGGATTATGCGTATTAAAGGTTTCGTTTCCAGTAACAAAGGCGTAAGTATGGTCGTTCTTTACCTTGTCGTAATCGACGATGATAGACAAGGCGCACCCCACGATCTTATCATCCACGACCGTAACCACCTGCCCTTCCGGGAAAATAGTGATTAACTTCTTGATTTGCTCACGTGTCCAAAACACATCCGAGCCGTCTGAATAAACTCTTGTAAAAGATTGAGATAATTGTCGGTAGTCCGCCATCTGCAAAGTACGGACCTCTACTTTGTTAATCTTAGGAGCATGTTCCATTTCTCATTTCAATTTTTAAGAACGATGCAAAAGTATAAAAAGTTTCATCTGGATGAAACAAAAATTCCATGATAACCAAAAAGACGGATGCAAACCTTCTACATCCGTCTTTTCGTCTAAAAGCTTTAGCAACCACCGCCCAACGCCCGGTAGAGAAGGATCTTTTTCCGGCAAAGATCGGTGATGATGTCGATACGTTCCAATTCGCTATCCAGATAACGTTCATTGGCAGAGAGCACTTCGAGGAAGCCGACATAATTCAATTTGAAAAGTTCATTGGCATTGGTGACCGAACGTTGGTGAGCTACGGTCTCCACTTCTTTCAGGCGGACACGCTCCACTTGGTTTAGACCGGCACAATACAAATCCAATACTTCCGTATAGGCCTTCAAGGCCGTTTCGTGATATTGCGACAAGGCAATCCGTTGCGAAGCACGCGCCTCGTTCCACATCGAACGAATCTGGTTCCGCTGGAAGACTGGTGCAGTAATTCCTGCTGCCAAATCGTAAACCAGCGAAGCAGGCGCTGTGAACCATTTGCCAAGATCAAAGCTATTGAAGCCACCTCCCGCACCCAACACCAACGAAGGATAGAAGGCTGCTTTAGCCGCCATTACATCCGCCTTTGAAGCCAGCAATTCCATCTCGGCGGCCCGTACGTCGGGACGTAAAGTCAGCATGTTCGCCGGAACACCGTCTGATAGCGGGAAAGGGATCTGACGCAGCTCTTCAAAACTCATACGCCTGATTTCAAACGGAAAGACACCTAACAGGCAGGCTATCGCACGCTCTTTCTCCCCGATCAATTGATCATTTTCCAACAGTTTGCTTTCTATCAGTAGCATACGGGCATGAAACTGGTCGACAGCCAACTGCGTCTCGGCCCCCTCCTTCTTCAGCTGGCGAGTTAGCTCATACGAACGTTTGGAACTGATATGGGCTTCTTCCAAGACATCCCGACGCTTATCCAAACCGATCAGTTCATAATAGTGGACAGCCAATTCGGATATCAGGACCGACTGCGCAAAACGGGTTGCCTCAACCGAAGCCATCCAACGAGCTACAGCCGCCTGTTTCTTACGTGTCAGCTTCCCCCATATATCCGCTTCCCACTGGAAATTCAGGAAAAGTCCGAAATCACGGTAAGGGTCCGGGATATGTTTGTCTTTCGCCAAGGAAGGAACATTAGTCTCGCTATTCCCCACTCCGTCCATCGTATATTCGCCGAAACGGTTGACCGAAGTCCCGATGCCGAGGCCAACTTCAGGCAATAGCAAGCCTTTTGCCCGTTGCAGGTTGGCCCGGCTCATTGTCACCCGTTCCATGCTTTGCTTGAACGAATAGTTATTCTGCAAAGCGACCTCCACATATCCTTGTAAGATGGAATCCTGGAAAAACACATTCCACTCCAACGGCTTTACAAATGCAGTGTCATAGGTATGCCCATCTCCTTCTGGCAGTACGGCACGTTCCCCATCTGGAGAGAGCTGCGGAGCCTTGCAAGCTGTAAGGCCGATCGCGGCCCACAAGCCAACTGTAGCAATTATCTTAAAACTCATATTCTTCTTCATTTGCTTTTTGTTTCTTTTCCTTTAAGTAAGTTGCCAACGATTCAAATATCACATAAAGCCCCGGTATCAGGAAGATCCCCACGAACGTACCGATCAGCATACCTCCGGCCGCCGCCGTCCCGATGGAACGATTGCCCAAAGCACCAGCGCCACTGGCTACCGCCAACGGGATCAAACCGCTGATAAAAGCAAAAGAAGTCATCAGAATCGGACGCAAACGGCTGGTTGCCCCTTGGATGGCCGCTCCCAGAATGCTGACGCCTTCCTTGCGGCACTGGTTCGCCACCTCGATAATCAGGATCGCATTCTTACCCAAGAGGCCGATCAGCATCACGAGTGCCACCTGAGCATAAATATTATTCTCCAGTCCCACCGCATACAGTAAAAGGAATGATCCGAACACACCTGCCGGAAGCGAGAGGATAACCGGAAGCGGCAGCAAAAGGCTTTCATACTGGGCCGCCAGAAGAAGATAGACAAAGACCAGACAGATCGCGAAAATAACCAAGGATTGTCCACCGGATTCTTTCTCCTCACGGGCAACGCCGGACCATTCTATATCGTAGCCTCTCGGCAACACTTCGGCAGCAATCTCCTCTACGGCTTCCAAGGCTTCACCCGAGCTGACTCCCGGTGCTTGTTCACCGGTAATCATGGCCGAAGTAAACAGGTTATAACGGGTAATCTGACTCGGACCATACACGCGCTCCATTGTCATGAAGTTGGAATACGGAACCATGTTCCCCTCTTTATTTTTAGCATACAAACCGAACAGATCCTCCGGATTCATACGATATTCGGGAGCAGCCTGCAACATCACCTTGTACATTTGCCCGAAACGGACGAAGTTGGAAGAATAGAAACTCCCGACATAGGATTGCAAAGTTTCCATCGACTCGTTCACATCAATTCCCAGTTTTGCCGCTTTGGCCAGATCGACCCGCAACAGATATTGCGGGAAGTTCGGATTGAAACCGGATGTGACACCCGACAAACGAGGATCGGCATTCAGCTTGGCCACAAACGATTTGGCCACTTCGTCCAACTCGGCAAATGTCCCGGCAGTCTTATCCTGCAAACGAAGTTCGAAACCGCTGGCATTACCGAAACCGGGAACCGTCGGTGGAAGGAAGAACTGGATATCCGCATCCTTGATATGCGACACGCGGTCAGCATAGATGCGCATCAGTTCCTCGGCCGTCTGCTCGCGTTCGTTCCAAGGCTTCAAGTTGATCATCCCCATGCCAAAACTGGCTCCTTCCGTTTCCGTCATCAAGCTGTAGCCTGCCAATGTGGAAACCGTTTCCACTTCTTCCAACGGCAACAGAGCGGCCTGCACTTTGCTCAAAGCGGCTTCCGAACGTTCGAGGGTCGCTCCGGGAGGTGCATCGACATTCACATAGATCATTCCCTGGTCTTCATTAGGGATAAAACCCGAAGGCAACACAAACGTCATACCCCATGTTGCCAGACAGAAAATAATCAACGACGCATAGGTCAGGAAACGCCTGTTCAGGAACAAACGCAGATTGATCTTATAACGGCGTTCCAGATGATCGTAGCGCTTATTGAATCCGTCGAAGAAACGCGCCAGCAAACTTTTCTTCACCTTTTTGTTATGTGAAACAGGTTTCAGCATCAAGGCGCAGAGCGCGGGAGACAGCGTCAGGGCATTCACTCCCGAAATAACAATCGCCACCGCCAATGTCAACGAGAACTGCCGATAGAAAATACCGACCGTACCGGACATAAAACCTACCGGAACGAACACGGCAGACATCACCAAAGTAATGGCAATAATCGCCCCGCCGATTTCACGAATGGCGGCTTCGGTGGCTTTTGCCGGTGGAAGTTTTTCGTTGTGCATCTTCACATGTACCGCCTCCACCACGACAATAGCATTATCGACCACGATACCGATTGCCAGCACCAGTGCGAACAGTGTCAGCATATTGATGGAGAAGCCCAACATCTGCATAAAGAAGAAAGTCCCGACAAGCGAAACAGGAACGGCTATCGCCGGAATCAACGTCGAACGGAAATCCTGCAGGAACAAATATACCACGATAAACACCAGCAAAAAGGCTTCCAACAACGTCCGGAGCACAACCGAAATCGAAGCATCCAGAAATCGCGAAACATCGTACGATATATTATAATCCATTCCGGGGGCAAAACTGCTTTCCTTGATTTCCTCCATCTTGGCTTTGATATTCTGAATCACCTCACGGGCATTCGAACCCGGACGCTGCTTGATCATGATAGAGGCGGAAGGCTTGCCGTCGGTCATGGAAATCATATTATAGTCTTCCGAATCGAACTCAATCGTCGCCACATCCTTCAACCGGAGAACCGAACCGTCCGGCAACGCCTTCAACACGATCTCGCCATATTCTTCGGGAGTGCTGAACTTCCCGCTATATTGCAATACATATTGCAACTGCTGCGGAATCTTATCCGAACTGATACCGGTCTTCCCAGGAGCAGCTTCGATATTTTGCGAACGGATAGCGGCGGTCACCTCCTGCGGTGACATATTATAGGCTGCCAGCCGGTTGGGGTTCAGCCACACGCGCATCGCATAATCGCGGCTTCCCATGATCTCGACAAAACCGACACCGTCGATTCGCTTCAGCTCACGCAGGATATTGATATCGGCAAAATTGTACACGAACTTCTCGGTATGCGAACTGTCCGTGCTCATGATGTTCAGATACATCAACATACTGTTTACTTCTTTCTCGGTAATCACACCGGCACGGATCACTTCTTCGGGAAGTTCATCGAGGACTGTCGTCACACGGTTCTGCACATTCACGGAGGCGACATCCGGATCGGTTCCTACCTTAAAATAGATCGTCGTCAGCGACATACCGTCGTTCGTACAAACGGTCGTCATATAGGTCATTCCGGGCACACCATTGATAGCACGTTCCAAGGGAGTCGCCACAGTTTTAGCCATCACATCGGCATTGGCTCCCGTATAACGGGCCGTCACCGTAACGGAAGGCGGAACAATATCGGGAAACTGGGTAATCGGCAAAGAGGTAATAGCCAGCAAACCCAGAAAAACAATCACAACAGAAATGACACCGGACAGAATCGGGCGTCTGATGAATATTTCAAACATACGGCTTACTTATTATTTTCGACTTCATCAGACAATTCCAATTGTTTACGGACCGTTTCGGCATCCACAATCTCAGGCGTAATAACCATCCCGTCACTCACTTGCTGGACTCCTTCATAAACGATCAGCGTATTGTCAGGCAGGTCTTTCGTTACATAATAGGCACCGTGACGAGAGAGTGGTTCGAAACTGCGGACACTCACTTTGCCTTCTTCATCAACAGTATACACGTAAGTAAAATCCTGAATCTCGAATGTCGAACGTTGCGGGACCAGTATCACGTCTTCCATTTCTGTCAGCATACGGATTTTACCCGAAACACCATGTCGCAACAGGCGGTCCGGATTGGCAAAACGCGCACGAAAAGCAATGGAACCCGTACCACGTTCAAAATCACCTTCTACGGTTTCGACCGTTCCTTTGTACGGATAGGTTGTCTGATCCGACAGGATCAACTCCAGGTTGTTATACTCCGGCTGTTCCACTCCGCTCAACTGCGTACGTTTATATTCAAGATATTCTTTCTCGTTGATCTTGAAATAGGCAAACATTTCCGAAACATCCGTCAGGGAGGTCAACAAGCTGGACGGCGTGACCAAGCTACCGACCTTAAACGGTATACGGTCCACATACCCTTCGAAAGGAGACGTGATGGTCGTATAGGAATAATTCGTTTCCGCACGAAGCAAACGCGATTTGGCCTGCTGTACCCGCAAACGGGCGACATCGGCTTCCGCCAATGCCTGTTCCAAGCGGATCGGCGAAATGATGTCCTTTTCCACCAAGCGCTTTACACGGTCCGCTTCGACTTCCGCCATTTTCAACTCGGCCTGCACTTGCTTATAATTGGCCTGCGCCTCTTTGACCTCTTCATACAGTTCGGCAGAGGAAAGCTTGAACAAGACCTGTCCCTTCTTCACGTGCTCTCCTTCGTCAACCAAGACATCTTCAACGAACCCTTCCACTTTCGGTTTAACCTCCACAAACTGGACAGCCTGCACATCGGCTACATACGATTGAGCCACTTCGATACTCGTAGCTACCAGCTTCACCACCAGCGTATTGTCTTTACTTCCGGATTTTTTTTCATGGCTCCGGTTACAAGAGGTAAAAAAGCTGGCTATTAAAAACAAAAAAGGTAAATAGTTAAAAAATAATCTTCTCGTCATAAATCGTTTCTGATTAGTTTATTTTTAGGTTATAATTATAAACATGATAAAGCGTGCAATATCAGGGATACGACAAAACCTTCCGCATACCGGCACAACATACCCATACACGCTCTGAAAAATAAAAAGAATCGGATAAGACCTAAATCAGATAGGAACAAAACCAGACAAAACTCTGGGTTTTATGAAGTTGATAAAATATAGGTAAGAATGCACATTGCTGCAATTCAAGAGAATGAATCAGCTCATGCACATTTATTATAGTCAGCCAGTCGGCTATAAAGTCTGCAACAAACTGTTGGATTTGAATCTGTTCCTGCCGGACAGTACGCAACGAGGCATTATCGTCAAAATCAAGTACATCATGCACTCCATTCTCTACCACCTCGATGGAAGAACTTGGGAAACCTTCCAGAAAGAAATCGCTGCCAACTGAATAAAACGGCATAAAGACCAACATGATCATCAAAATCACACGCTGGTAAAACTTTATCTTTTTATCCACGGTAGTTACTAACATTCCTTCCCTAAAAAACTTTTTGCAAAGATAAAGAATCCATATCTTATTTCAAAATACCGTTAATTAATCCCATAAAGAAAAAGTCCCGACGATAATAAATCATCAGGACTTTGCGGAGAAAGCGGGATTCGAACCCGCGAAACCCTTTAGGGGTTTACACGCTTTCCAGGC
>QFCD01000753.1_pt1 | contig 135838 bp, 120 predicted proteins | sample 5346081 | NCBI WGS metagenome assembly QFCD01 (sample SAMN09062251, study PRJNA434731) | Human gut metagenome, whole genome shotgun sequencing project. | isolation source: stool timepoint A gemcode assembly | host: Homo sapiens | collected 2015 | reverse complement strand
GTGCTGATCCCCTACCAGAACGGGCAACCCGTCGATTACCGGCTGGTGATGGAGGTGCAAGCGCTGCGTAACCTTGTCTTTCGTGTAAACCAAGTGGCGGAGGCAGCGGGGCCGGGCGGTCGGACAGACGCGTTCGGCATTGCCGTCGCGGCGTTGCACCGCGAGCTTGCGGCGGAGACGTGGTTCCAAGAGGAACTCGCACAACGCGACGCCTATCGCGCCGCTCTCCCCAAAGAACCCGCCCCGCAGGACCGTCGGGCGATGCGCCGCGATCGCAAATGGTGACGGTGCGCCCATGTCGAACCCTATCCGCAAGCGCTTTCCCGCGCTCACCCTTGCTGAGCTCCACAAGCTGACCGAACAGCACCGCGACAACGAAACCGTCTTGCGGCTCTTGTGGGAGATCCGCGCCCTCCACGTCATCGGCTATCACGCATGGCGCTTGGAAACGGAAGAGTACTTTGTCTACCCGGACAACCCGCTCGGCGCTGCTTTGCTGAACCTGCGTCTAGCGCTGCAACAGGAGGACTGGCTGCCCGAGATGATCGTCAAGATCAGGGGCGAGCGACCGCCGGGCGACCGGAGATAAGCCGCCCCGCGGCGTATGATCAGGCAGCCAGCCCGGGAGCCCCGCGCCCATGTGCTACTCCGCCCAAATCGAAGCCGACTATCGACGGTTCGTACACGAGTACGGCGCCATCATGTCGCTCGACGACTTCACGCGGATGGTGATGGAGTACTTCGCCAACCCGAAGATGCGCGTGCCGAGGGCGATGACAGCGCACTTCCTCGAATCACCCGAGACAGAAGAAGAAAAGAAGATCGCCGAGGTCATCCGCGCGCGCATGGCCGCAGACGAAATCGCGCTGCTGCAGGAGCTGACCAAGCAGACCGAACGGCTGGAGAAAGCCCAGCAGGCCCTCGCCGCCAAGGGCACCAAGAAAGCTGCTGACGACATCCGCATCGCCACCAACAAGATCGAAGCGGCCAAGGGCAAACTCGAAGAGCTCAAGAGCACCGAGCTCAAGCCGCGCGACTCGCGCATCTACCCCGGCTGGTACGCGCCCGTGATGGTCATGGAGAATGGCCGGCGCGTCGTCAAGCCGATGCGCTACCAGTGCCGCCCCGCCGGCAAACCGGCCTTCTACGACGAGCAGTATCCCGGCACCTACAACGCGCGCCGCGACAATCTGCGCGGCTTCTGGAAAGGCCAATACGGCCACACGCACGGCCTTGTCCTGGTCGACGCGTTCTATGAGAACGTGACCGGGCCAGACGGCAAAAACCTCGTGCTCGAATTCCGCCCCGACCCGCCGCAGACGCTGCTGGTCGCCTGCGTGTGGTCACACTGGCGCGCGACCAAGCCCGGCGAGAAGGATCTGCTGTCGTTCGCCATCATCACCGACGATCCGCCACCGGAGATTGCGGCAACGGGGCACGACCGCGTACCGATCCCGATCAAGCCGGAGAACATTGATGCCTGGTTGAACCCGGAACCACGCGACCTCGACGCGTCAGATGCGATTCTGGAGGACAAGCTGCGGCTGTATTACGCGCATCGGCTTTCAACGTAACGTCTGTTCTCGGCCGGGAGCGGCCCAGGGGCACTCGGCGCACCCTGCTCGAAACCTGGGCTCTACAATCCATTCACAGATACGTATTGATCAGGAATGTCGAGGGAACGAGAGATGAGCGCGTCCGAGAAGTCCGTCGTTTTCGTGATCTCAGGACGCCGCGCTCTATCGGCCTCGATGACCCATGACGGATGGAATAACGCGTAGGCGGCACAATAACGCAAGACCGTTCCTGTTCCCGTCTCTGATTCGTTCGAGGCGTTGTGGCGGGCTGCTATTGGCCAAATGTGGTTGATGAAGATGCCGGCCGCCTTCTAAGACATGCCCTTGCGATCCCAGGGCGGGTCATCCCCGAACGTCTCGACGAGGTAGTCGACAAACCGACGCACCTTCAACGGAATGCGTCGCGTACTGGGGTAGACCGCGTGAATCGTCAGCTCCGCGGGGCGATAGGCTGGCAGCAGCTCCACAAGCTCGCCGCGCCGGATGTGCCCGCCGAACACGAAGGTCGGGCCGTACGCGATACCGGCTCCCGCAACAGCGGCAGCGAGCAGCATCTGTGTGTTGTTGGCCGCCATCCGGCAAGGTCCGTCGATGACGTGCGCGCGATTCTCGTGGTCGCGTAGTGTCCAATCTCCGGCCGACACGGCCTCGCTGAACACCAGTCGTTGCGCGCTCAGCAATTCTTCCGGCCTGCGGGGCGTTCCGTGGCGTTCGAGATAGGCGGGCGAGGCACACACGACCATTCGGCAGGGGGCGAGCCTGCGCGTCGCAAGCCCAGGCGCCTCTAACCGTCCGATCCGGATCGCCACGTCAACGCCCGCATCGATGAGATCGACATAGCGGTCACCCAGCTGCGCCTCCACAGTGACGTTCGGGTGGTCCTCCATGTAGCGCGCCACGACCTCACCCAGGTGCATCGCGCCGAACGTGACGGGCGCCGCGATGCGCAACACACCGCGGGCCGCGCCTTGGGAATCGCTCGCTTCCCGCCTCGCTTCATCAAAGGCTTCGAGAATCCGCTTGCAGCGTTCGTAGTAGGTCTGGCCTGTATCGGTCAGGCTCAAGCGCCGTGTGGTGCGGTGGAGCAGCCGCGCATTCAGATCGGCCTCGATGGCACTCACGTGCTTGCCGGCCATCGCTGCCGACAGCCCAAAGCGGCGCGCCGCCGCGGCCAGACTGCCCTCCTCTACAGCGGCGACAAATACGCCGAGGCTTGTAAGCCGGTCCATGTTGCCCTCCAATTCGATAACAGCATTATCGGCTGAATAGTCGGATCGACAGATTATCAAACGACAAAATCGAATCTACGATGCGTGCATCAACGAACGGACAGGGGCACAAACATGGTGATCGATTCGAACGGCACGCACATTCACGTCAAACAGCGGGGCAACGGCGAGCTAGCCCTGGTGTTCCTGCACTACTACGGTGGCTCGGCGCGAACATGGGATGCGGTAGCAGACGAACTGGCTGACCGGTACAGGATCGTTGCAACCGATCACCGCGGCTGGGGTGACTCCGAGGCGCCCGCCGACCACTACGGCATTGCTGATCTCGCCGCCGACGCCGAAGGCGTTATCGAAGCACTAGGACTCCGCCGCTACGTTCTGATCGGTCATTCGATGGGGGGAAAGGTTGCCCAACTGATGGCATCGCGCCGGCCGAACGGCCTGGAAGGTCTCGTCCTGGTCGCGCCGTCGCCCCCGTCGCCGATGCTGCTTTCCGACGCCCAGCGGGCGACATTGACGGGCGCCTATCAAACGCGCGAGTCAGTGGAATTCGTGATCGATCACGTGTTGACCGCGAAACCGCTCGACGCCGCGTACCGCGAGCAAGTCATCGAAGACAGTCTGAGGGGCGCGCCGCAGGCCAAATCGGCTTGGCCCGAGCTGGCCATGCGCGAAGACATTACTGCGGCAACAACGTCTATCGACGCACCGACAATCGTCATCTCTGGCGAGCTCGACCAGGTCGATCGCATCGCAACACTCCAGGCAGAACTGTTGCCGCGCATTCCGCATGCGGCGATGCACGTCCTGCCCGGAACGGGACACTTGTCGCCGCTGGAAGCCCCGGCTGAGGTGGCGCGGATCATTGGGCAATTTGTCGCGGCGATCGAAAACAAGTCGGTCGCATGCCGCTCGCCCGATCAGGTTCCGGCCGCTTTCGATGCCGCGTTGAACGCCGGCGATCTCGATGCCGTGCTCGGCTTGTTCAGCAATCAAGCCACGATGCGGATGACGAATGGCGAGGTGGTGCAGGAAAGCCCAGGCGGTTTGCGCGCCGGCCTGGCGCAGTTGCTGCCACTACGCCCGCGTATCCGGAACGAAGTGCGCCGCGTCTTGACGAGCGGCGACATAGCCCTCGTCCTGCTCGACTGGACCCTGAACGTGACGCTACCGGACGGCCGCGATCAAGAAGAGCGCGGCACCGCGACGCAAGTGATGGAAAAGGGCCGCGACGGTGGGTGGAGGCTCCGAATCTCCAACCCGGCCGGGTTGAACTGAAGGACTTCGGACGGCTGACGCCCCTCGCTCATCCGACGGGGCGCTTGGCATCTGGACTCCGCATCCGTTCCAATCCAACCGCCGGTGGCGTCGCCAAGGCCATCGCGGCTGTCAACGAACAAGGCGGTGCACTCCCGCCTTGTTCCTTACTGGTAGGACAGTGTCACCACCGCGAGCGCTGATTCCGCTCCCGGTGCGCGGGATAAGGTCAAGGTGCCGTTGTTTGCCGCGAGCAAGTTGCCCTTGAAGCCGCCGTATTTGACCAGGACGTCTGCTTTGCCGCCTGCATCACTCACCCGCAGCGGCCTGAGCGACGAGGCTGCGCGGGCCTCCACCGACACATCGACCGGCACCACCCGTACCGCTGTCGAGCGAAAGTCCAACACCACCTGATCGCCGGACACAGAACGACGCGGCTGGACGCCCTCGCTCGCGCCGGTCACCTGCAGTGCAGGCTGCACATGGAACCCGGCCTCGACGATGGCCCCAGTGAAATAGATCACCCCGTCGTGGCTGCCACCTGCCAGCGCACTATTCGCTCCGACGGCCGCCGCCAGGGCGACAGCCGTAGCCGTGTAGACCTTCAACATGAGGACCCCCGTTGTGTTGCATCCGGCCGCCTTCAGACGGATCGGCGCAATAGTTTTTTACGATTTTCATCGTCCTCCGAATTCATCTCATTGTGGATTGCGGGCATCCCTGATTGCGGGTCAGATTGAGAAAGCAGCAGGCCCGTGTGTCACAGCGTCGGCCACACCTCCAGCGCCTGCATCAACTGCTTGCCCAGCGGAATGCGCTTGGCCATGTCGCCCTCGCGCGGCATGTCGATGTTCAGCGCGAAGGCATACACGCGCCCGGCACGCTCGACCCAACCGACCCACCAGCCGATCTCCGGCTGATACTCCGTGGCAACGCCCGTCTTGGCATACAGCGCGGCGTCGCCCTGCTGCTCGATCAACAGCATGCGGTGGACCATGTCCCACGTGCGGGGCTTCACCGGCAACTGCTTGAGCGCCACGCGGCTGGCGAAGCGCGCCTCTTCAAGTGCAGAAATCTCCAGCGGGCCACGCAGCCAGAACTGGTCGATCACGCTGCCGAGCTGGCGATTGCCGTAGTCGAACGCATCGACGTAGGCCTGCATGCGCTCGAAACCCACGCGGCGCGCCACTTCCTGGTAGATCGGCACGGCGGATAGGCGAATCGCTTCGGGCAATGCCATGTCGTGCTCCCACTGCTTGAAGGATTGCGGCTTGCCGCCGTAGGGCAGCACTTCCTGGTCGTCGCGCACGGCGCCGGTGTCGAAGGCGATCAGACTATTCGGGATCTTGAACGTGGAGGCCGGATGGAAGCGTCGCGCGGCCCGCGCCGGGTCGACGACATAGGTCCGGTCGGCGCTGATGTCCATCAGCACGAAGGTGCCTGAGACGCCGGCGGCGTCGAACACGCGCTTGAGGTCGTTACGCACGACCAGCTCGGCGCGGGCAGTGGCGGCGCTTGTTGCCAGCATGCAGGCCATCAAGGCGAACGCGAAGGTCTTCGAGCAGCAAGACAGCATGAGACAGCTCCTTTGATGTTGTGGGTGATTGCCGGCGGGCGTCTGCACAGCCAGCGCTGCGCATCGTAGAAGCGGCCCGGCGCTGCGGCCAGCGCACAAGCCTCGCGGCACGTCACGCGCGTAACGCCTGTAACAGGCGGCTTGGCGCACAATGGCGGCCACGCTTGTGTCTTGTCCCCGCTGCCGTATGACGCCATCCACGCTGCCGCCACTTCATGTGGAACTGACCACGCCGCAAACCGTCGACGGCAGGCGTGCACCGTTCCAGAGCCTTTGGCTGCTTGTGCGCCTGGCCTACGCGCATCGGCTATCGCCGGAACAACCGCTGGTGCGTCTGGCCGACCTGCGTGGCGCCGTGTCGGACGCCAGCACGCAGCGCATGATGATCAGCCGCGCCTTTCGCGACTGGCAGAACTGGGGCGTGCAGGCAGGCTGGGGCGAACAGCGCGACCGCGAGCCGCGCTTCCTCAACGCAGACAAGCGCAGCCAGGGCCCGTTCTGGCTCACACCTGAAGACGCCGGGCGCGTGGTCTGCGTTGTGGAAGGGCGCATTGCCGATGACGCCGATGTGCGCGCCTTTCTCGGCATCACCGCGCCGGAAGGCAGCACAGACATCAGCACCGAAGCAAACGCCAGCGCGCTGTCCGGCCCGGCTCCCGGCACGCCCAACCCCGCCTTCTGGCACGCGTTTCTGACTGCGCGCCACGCCATGCGCGAAGGCCGCCTGCTGCATGCGCTGGGCACCGGCACGAGCGCCTCCGACACGGAACGCGGCGGTGCCCTGCTCGCCTTACGTCACGCAGGTGACGCTGCCGACAACGACTTCCAGCGCGCCCTCGTTACCCTGGGCGAGGCAATGGCCGCACGCCGCCTGGGCGACTCGACACGCGCCAGCGCCCTGCTCTCGCAACTGCGCGCGCACCGCCGACAGCGCCATGTGCTGGGCAACGATTACCTCGCCGCCATGGAGCGCATCGTCACGGCATGGTGTGCCTATGACCGCCGCGACCTGGATCTTGCTGCCGGCCTGCTCGCCCGTCTGGCCGACGCCGAGCCCGGCCGCAGCCTGCTGCGCTATCACCCGCAGATCCGCTTCGAGTGGAACAACCTGAGCGCACTCATCGAGCGCGCCCGCCTGCTCTACGCGGAACCCGACAGCATTGCACCAGACGTACGCGTGCAGGCCGCGCAGCGCATCGTCGCGCAGTTCGAAACCGCGCTGGCTGCGGCGCTGGAAAGCCAGGCCTCCGACGCCGTGCAACAAGTTGCCGCCAACCTCGGCATGACGTGCTGGCTGCTGCGCGATGTGCTTGGCAACGCGCAGCATGCCGACGGCACGGTCGATGCCGTCCGCTGGCTGGCCATGAGCGAATGGCAGGCGCTACGCAACGGTGGGCCGCTCCAATCGGCATGGAATGCAATTGCGCTGATGCGCATTGCACGCGCCGACACAAGCCGCACTGCGCTGACGTTGAACGACCTGCGCACGCAGGCCGGGCCGTTTGCCGAAGCCTTTGACGCGCGCTACTGGCCCCAGCGCTGGACCGACGTGGCGGCGCTGCGTCTGCGCGAGCACGACAGTGGCCGTCATCGCTATGGCCACGTCCAAGTGAGTGGCTTGCTGCTGGAACTGGCGTGGTTTGCCCACGCAGACCGCGATCACGCGACCGCGCGCACGGCGATGGACCGCCTCTCGCAAGCCATGCAAGACCTGGCACCGTACGACCGCGCATACTTCGTTCAGGCGCTGAAGCAGCTTGCGCACACGACAGAAACAGCCCCCTAAACGTGTGCCTCACGCACATCGACAGGCGGAAAAATTCGTTGCATCGCTAATGATCTACCGCTAGACTGCCGCCCATGTTCGATCACTGCCTGTACTTCAACACCACCGCGCTGGCGCGCTCCGTCGAACGTGAGTGGACGGCAGCGTACGCGCCGTTCGGCCTGACGCCGCCGCAAGGCTTTGTGCTGCGCGTGGTGCTCAAGCGGCCCGGCGTGCTCAACCGCGAACTGGCCGAGGTGCTGGGTATTGCGCGGCCCACCGCCACGCGTCTTGTCGATGGCCTGGTCGCCAAGGGACTGGCGGAGCGCCTGGCATCCGTAGAGGATGGCCGCGAGTGGAATCTCTTCCCCACGGACGCTGCCCGAGCACTGGAAGCCGCGCTGCAGGCTGCCAGTGCCAAGGTGGCGCGGCGCCTGCGGGAGCAGGTCGGTGCAAGCGCATTCGATGAGACGGTACAAGCCATCCGCGACGTTCGGAGCGCGCTGAACACGTAAGACAAACGGGGGCGGTCATGGCCGCCTTTTTGATCGGCAAATAGTTGCATCACTACGGATATCACCTAGGAGCGCCTGCATGACGACCGTTCTCATCACCGGCATCGAGCCATTTGAATCCGACCCGACCAATCCTTCGTGGGACATCGCGCAGGCGCTGGACGGTACCCAGGTAGATGGCGCGGTCATCGTGGCGCGGCAGTTGCCGTGCGTGTTTGGCGTTGCCAACGAAAAATTGGTGGAAGCGATCGAGGACACATCGCCCGCCCTCGTCTTCGCGCTCGGCTTGGCCACGGGCCGAACAGAGATATCGGTAGAGCGCGTGGCCATCAACGTGATCGATGCACGCATTCCCGACAACGCGGGCAATCAGCCCGTCGATACGCCTGTGGTGGCCGACGGGCCGGCGGCGTATTTCTCCACGCTACCGATCAAGGCGATCGTGCAGACACTGCGCGAGGCCGGCGTGCCGGCGGGCGTGTCGCAAAGTGCCGGCACCTACAACTGCAACCACCTGTTCTACGGCTTGATGCACCACATCGCCACGCGTGCGCCGGACGTGCGCGGCGGCTTCATCCACGTGCCGACCACGCCCGAACTGGCAGCGCGGCATGCAGGCCGGCCGAGCCTGTCGATCGATACGCAAGTCAAAGGGATCCGTCTGGCGGTGCGTACAACGCTGGCCACGCGGGCAGACCTAAAGGTCAGCGGCGGGGCCATCCACTGACACGCGCGCGCCATGGTCGGACCTGGCGCAATCAGGCAACGAGCGGCATGAGCAACATCCGCGCTGCCAGCTCCTGCCGGAAGCTTTCGAAGGCCTGCATGGCGGAATCGGCCCCGCGCGCTGTGTTCTGCAAGCGGATGCCGGCGACCTGACGAATGCCCACTGTCGCGAATACATAGCGCAGGTACGGCATGAGGAAATCGGTCTGCGCGTGCGCACCATCGAAGTTGCCGCCGGAGGCGGACAGCACCAGCACCGAGCGATCGGCAAGCGTGCCGACCTTGCCGGTGGGCGTGCGGCGGAACGTGCGCTCGGGCCGTACCACCAGATCGATCCATGCTTTCAGCGCCGAAGGCACCGTGTAGTTGTGCACCGGCGTGGAGATCAGCACGGCATCGGCCGCCTCCAGTTCACCAATCAACGTTTCCGACAGGGCGAGCTGTGCGCGATGCGCTGCGGTGCGCTGGGCGTCGGGCATGAGGCTGGCCTCGACAAAGCCGGCATCGGGATGCGGCAATGGCGTTGCTGCCAGGTCGCGCTCGATCACGCGCAGACCGCCGGAGACTTGCGCCAGCTGCGCAATCACCAGTTGCGCGCCACGCCGACTGTGCGAGCGATCATTGCGCGGGCTCACGGCCACGTGCAGCAGGGTTGTCATCGCGTTGCTCCAGGTTGCGTGTTCATGCCAAACCGCAAGGCGCCTGCGAGCAGCCCGTTGCGGTAGTAGAAGCGATGCCCGAGCACATTGGACAGCGGCGTGTCGAGCACCAGCCTTGCGCAGCCCAGACGCTCGGCTTCGGCCTTGAGATGGTCCATCAGGACATTGCCAAGGCCACTGCTGCGCAGCTTGGCATCGGTCACCAGATCGTCGACATAGAGGAACGGCCCGTAGACGAGGTTTTCCTGCAACCGATAGCCGGCCAGCGCAACGGGCGCGCCCTCTCGCCAGACGGCGATCAGGCGATAGCCGTCTGCCACCTGCCGACGCCAGCGCGCGGCCAGTTCGTCTGCGTCGGCAAGGTGCGGCCGCAATTGATGCATGAGGGGAAAGCAGGCTCGCAGCGCGGCTTCGTCTTCAATGGGGCGGATGGCGTCCATGGTCATGCACCCTCTGCCGCTGCAGCAGCCGGCACCGGCGGCGCGAAACGCATCGCAACGGCAATACGGTTCCACGCCTGGATGTTGGCGACGGCGGCCGTCAGGAAGGCGACTTCCGTCCGTGAAAAATGTTCGAGCACGGCATCGTATTCGTGGTCTTCCACGCCGTGCCCGGCGGCGCGTGCCAAGGTGGTCAGCGCTTCGGTCCAGCCTAGCGCAGCACGCTCGCGCGGCGTGAAGACGGCCGGCGTATCGCGCCAGACCGCTACCAGGTCGAGCTTGGCAGGCGCTACGCGCAGCTTGCGCGCGAGGTTCAGGTGGAATTGCACGCAAAACGCGCAGCCGTTGATTTGCGAGGCGCGCAGCTTGATCAGCTCGGTCAGCGGCTTTTCCAGCCCCGAGGCGTCCACCGCCTTGCCAAGCGCCTGCAACGCCGGCGCCACGCCGACGGCAGTATCGACAAATTCCGAGTAATCCATGCGCGGGGAAAGATCTTCCATGGCTGGCTCCTGAGAGGGTTCGGGTGGGAGGAGTGTTAATATCAGTGTTCGAACATCATATTCGAGCTCTTACATCATGAGCAAGCGCATCTCTGTTGCCACCCAGGAACACGACACATCCGCCAACGCGCCCGCCATTCCAGAGCCCGGCCAAGGCAAGCGCGGCGAGGAAGGTTATCTCGGCTACCTGCTACGCCAAGCCAGCGCCGCGCAGCGGTTGCGCATGGAGCGCGCCATGGCCGACGTGGGCGTCACGCTGCCGCAATTCCTGGTGCTCACGATGCTCCGCGCCTACCCGGGCATCTCGAACGCCGACCTCGCCCGGTTGACCATGCTGACGCCCCAGACGGTGAGCGTGATCGTCACCAACCTCGAGCGCAGCGGCGCCATCACCCGCCGGCCCCACGCCGTGCACGGCCGAATCCAGCACATCGACGTCACACCGGACGGGTCCGCCCTGCTTGCAGCGTGCCGCGAACGCTCGGGCGGCATCGAGCGGGACTTGCTGGAAGGCTTCTCGCCCAAGGAAGAAGAGGTTGTGCGGCGCTGGCTTGTACACGTTGCAAAACTCGGCAGCGGCAAGCCCGCACCGTAGTCCGCGCATCGTTTTTCCTCCGCTGCCGTTTCTGATGTCCTTGACTTCTGGGAGGCCGCCACTATCATGCGATGTATCTTACGATATATCTGATGATCTTCTTCAGGAGAACAGCAATGCGCGGATGGTTTGGACATCACCACAAAATGTGGATTGAAAAACACTTCATGATGGGTCGCCACGGTCATGGCGGACACGGTTTCGGACGCGGCATGGGCGGCTTTGGCGGCCCCGGCGGCTACGGGGAAGGGGATGACGAGGGCGGCAGCCCGTGGCGCGGCCGGCGACTCAGCTCGGCTGATCTGCAGCTGGTGCTGCTGGCGCTGCTTAAAGGCACCCCGCGTCACGGCTATGAGCTGATCAAGGCGGTGGAAGAACACTCGCTTGGCTTCTACACGCCAAGCCCGGGCATGGTGTACCCGGCGCTGTCGTATCTGGAAGACCACGGTTTTGCCTCCGTCACCGTCGAAGGCAACAAGAAGCGCTACGGCATCACGCCAGAAGGCGAAACCTGGCTGGCCGAGCGCCAGAACAGCGCCGATGCCATCCTCGCGCAATTGCGCGCCATGGGTGAGCGCGTCAAGCGCATGAATGAAGCCATGGCCTTCGACCGCGAAACGGACAACGCCGCCGAATGGACGGACACCGGCCACGACCCGCTGCGCACGGCGCGCTGGCGCCTGAAGTTCGCGCTCATGGAAAAACGCTTCGCCTCCCGCGAAGAACAGCAGCGCGTGGCAGACATCCTGCTACGCGCCCTCAAGGAAATCACCGGCGAGCGATAAGCGGAACCGGCAGCATCCAGTCCGCCCCGGGTGACGCTTCGTCGCCCGGCCCCTCGCCTCGGTCCATTTCGCAGCCATCTATGTTTGCCTTCAATCGCACACAAGGTCTCATGTCGCAGCTGCTCAGTACTGTCAAACCCGCCACACGCCGCGTGCGTGTGCGCGCCATCCATACGTTGTCGCCCCGCATGCGCCGCGTGGTCTTTACCGGCGCGGCCGCGACGGATCTCACCGATCTGGCCGAGGCGCCGCCCGGCGCAGCGATCAAGCTGATGTTTCCGCACGAACGCGCGGGCAACGGCCGAACGCTCGGTCGGGCCTACACGATTCGCCGGTATCACGCGGCCCGCGGGGAACTTGAAATCGATTTTGTCGTGCACGACGAGACACCCGCAGCCCAGCATGGCCCTGCCGCACGCTGGCTGGAGCATGCCGCACCCGGCGATGAAGTCGAATTTGCCGGCCCCAAGCGGGGCTTCCGTGCGGACCCCGCCGCGCCTTGGACGCTGCTCATTGGCGACGAAACCGCGTTGCCTGCCATCTTCGCGATTCTGGAAACGCTGCCCGAGCACGCGCAGGTGCTGACCTACATCGCCATCGGCGACGCCCGCGCCCGGCTGCCGCTGGAAGGCGCCTTGGCCACGCACCCGCGCAGCCGCAACATCCATTGGGTGGAAAGCGATACGGCGCACGCGGGCGCCATGATGGTCGGCGCGCTGAGCGCGCAAGCCATGCCGGCCGGCACACCGCAGGTCTTCCTGGCCGGCGAGGCGTCGTTGCTCAAACAGGTTCGCACGCTGCTCGAAGGCGCCTGGGCCGTGCCGCATGACGCCATCGACGCCAAGGGCTACTGGACGGCCGGCCTATCACGCGAAGAGCGCAAGGCGAGCGAGGCGCGCTGATCTTCGCGTCGCGTCACGTTGCGACTTCTGCCTGGGGTGTCGTGCCCCTCACCCATTCGCGCAACAGGCGCTGCCCGTGCAGCAGCGCCGCGTCCATCGCTTCGCGCGGCGAGCCGAACGTGCACCCGGGCCGCACCGCCTGCGAACCCGACAACGATTGCCCTTCCGCGCCGCGAAACACCACCTCCACGCGTGCCTCCCAGCCGCGCCCGCCGGCGGGCACCACGCGGGGGACGATTTCAACGTCTCCACAGATCTTGTGCACTCGTTCCTCCATCTTCAGCGCCTGAACGGCGCATTGCCAGCAACGTAGCAACGGCCATGCCAATCTGCGCCATGCGTGTGATTTGATCCAGATCAACTCGGGGCGCAGGCATCACCTTTAGATGGCCGGCGGCATGCCGATGCAAAGAAGGACAGCGTGCCTTTCAAGCCCACGCCTCCTTTCGACCATCCGCGCCCACGAAGCGCGGCACCACCATGCGCAAAAACCTGCCGGTCACCGAAGCCGAAACCGCCCTCACCCCGACGGACTACCTCATCTCCCGCACCGATCTCAAAGGTCGCATCGTCTTCGCCAACCCGGCGTTCGTGCGCATCAGCGGGTATTCGCATGAGGAGCTGATGGGCGCGCCGCACAACCTCGTGCGCCACCCTGACATGCCCGAGGCCGCCTTCGCCGATTTGTGGGCCACGCTGCAAGCCGGCAAGGCGTGGCGCGGCTTCGTCAAGAACCGACGCAAGGACGGCGGCTTCTACTGGGTGCTGGCCAACGTAACGCCGGTGTTTCAGAACAACGCGGTGGTCGGCTATACATCGGTGCGCTCGATGGCCACGCCTGCGCAGATCGCGCGCGCGCAACGCGCCTATACCGCCATCAATGAAGGCGACACGTCGTACACCGTGCGCGCGGGCCGCATTCTGCGCACGGGATGGCGGCGCGCCGTCAATCTGTTCCAGATCGACAGCCTGCGCTTCAAGGTGATTGGGCTGCAGACACTGATTGCATCGGCCATCCTGATCGGCACGGTATGGGCGCACATCGCGCTGGAAGCCGCCGATCTGCATGGCGCAGCGTGGCTCGTCTTCAGCCGCGACTGGCTGTGGCTCACCGGCGTGGGTTGCGCCGGGCTGGCTACGATGTCAGGCGTACTGCTTGCACGCACGCTGATCCGGCCATTGGAAGAAGCGGCCACGCTTGCCACGCGACTGGCCGCCGGCGACCTGACCACCGTGGTCGAAGTCCGCTCCAGCGATGAGCTGGGCGAAGTCATGCGTGCCATGGGCACCATGCGCGCAAGCCTCTCGTCGATGGTGCGCGACATCCAGGACGGCGCCGCCAGCGTCGCGCACAGCACGCTGCAGATTTCCGCCGGCAACCATGACCTCTCTGCCCGTACCGAGCAGCAGGCTGCCGCACTTGAAGAAACCGCATCGAGCATGGAGGAGCTGACATCGATGGTCGCGCAGAATGCGGAGCACGCCCGCGCCGCCAGCGCCCTTGCCGAGCAGGCCTCCACGATCGCGGCCGACGGCGGTCAGGTCGTGCAGCGCGTCGTGCAAACCATGGACGCCATCCGTGCCGACAGCCAGCGCGTGACCGAGATCATCGCCACCATCGAGAGCATCGCGTTCCAGACCAACATCCTTGCGCTCAACGCCGCGGTCGAAGCCGCCCGCGCGGGCGAAGAAGGCCGGGGCTTTGCGGTCGTCGCCGGCGAGGTGCGCAGTCTCGCCCAACGCAGCGCGCAGGCCGCCGCACAGAGCAAGGAGATCATCCGCGCATCCGATCAGTCCGTGCGCGACGGCGTCGATCTCGTCCACAAGGCGGGCGCCACCATGACGCAGATCGTGCGATCGGTGCAGACCGTCACGCAGCTCATGTCGGAAATCTCGGCCAGCTCGCGCGAGCAGAGCAGCGGCATCGCGCAGATCAACGCGTCGGTTTCACAGCTCGACGGGGTCACGCAGCAGAACGCCACGCTGGTGGAAGAGGCAGCGGCCGCCACCTCGGTGCTGGCGCGCCAATCGGAAGATCTGAAGCACGCCGTGGCGGTGTTCCGCGCGTAGCGTTGCAGCGGGAAGAGCAACGCTTCCTTACACGGTGAAGCGCGTGTCGCGTTCAAGCAATGCAGTCACGGCCTCAGGCAACAGGGGCTCGCTGAAGTAATAGCCCTGCAGTACGTCGCATTGATGAGAGGCGAGGAAGGCCGACTGCGCAGCGTCTTCCACGCCTTCCGCACACACCTTCACGCCAAGGTTGTGCGCGAGCACCACGACGGTCGTGCAGATGGCGGCATCGTTGGAATCGCGGTCGATGTCCTTGACGAAGGCGCGGTCGATCTTGATGAGGTCGATCGGCAAGCGCTTCAGATACGCCAGGCTCGAATACCCCGTACCGAAATCGTCGATGGCAATGCGCACGCCGAGCTGGCGAATGGCCGTGAGGTCTTCGATGGTGCGCTCGGTGCCTTCCATCAGCATCGACTCGGTGACCTCCAGTTCAAGGAAGCCCGAGCCGAGGCCGTACTGACGCTGGAGCTTGAGCAACGTCGGCAGCACGGTACCGCGCTTGAACTGCAGCGGCGACACGTTCACTGCAAGCGTCAGGTCATCCGCCAGGCCGCGTTTGTGCCATTCGGCGTGCTGCTGCGCGGCTTCGGTCAGGACCCAGTTACCGATCTCGACGATCAGCCCGCTCTCTTCCGCCACGGGGATGAACGCGGCCGGCGGCAGCAATCCGCGCGTCGGGTGAATCCAGCGGATCAGCGCTTCCAGCCCGCACACGCGCCCGGTCTGCGTGTCGATCTGCGGCTGGTACAGCAAGCGGAACTGACCCTGCTCCAGCGCAGCACGAATCTGGTGCTCCAGGTTCAGCCGGTACGACACGCCGATGTCCATTTCCGGCGCGAAGAATTCCAGGCGGTTGCGGCCGTTCTGCTTGGCGTAGTACATCGCCATCTCGGCGTGGCGGATCAGGCTATCCGCATCTGCACCGTGCGCCGGGTATTCGGCCACGCCGATGCTTGCCGTCACGAACACCTCGTGCCCTTCCACGCGCACCGGGTCGGCAAACAGGTCGAATCCGAAGTCGACGCCGCGCGAACCGGCCTGCGAGATGACCAATGCAAACACGTCGCCGCCAAAACGCGCCACTGTGTCGACCGTATCGGCCGCATCGCGCAGGCGTTCGGCCACGCGGCGCAGCACCTCGTCGCCCAGCAGGTGGCCAAGGCTGTCGTTGACGACCTTGAAACGATCGATGTTGATGAGCGCCACATAGAAGCGGCTGCGCTGGCGTGCGGCCATTTCCACCGACTGCTGCACCCGGTCAGCCAGCAGTGTGCGGTTGGGCAGGCCCGTCAGCGGGTCGATGGTCGCGTGCTGCGCAAGGCGCGTGCGCGTCATCTCCTGCTCGGTCACGTCGTCTTGAATGCCGACGTAATGCGTAACGGCGCCCTTGGCATCGCGCACGGGCGAGAGCAGGAAGTTGTTCAGGAACGCGTGGCCGTCCTTGCGGAAATTGCGCAACAGCACGCGGATCTCGCTCTCGTCGCGCAGCGAGGCACGCACTTCGTTCAGCGCGGGCTGCCCCGGCTCGGATGAGTGCAGGAAGCGCGCGTTGCGGCCCAGCACTTCTTCTGCGCGGTAGCCCGTCATGCGCTCGAAGCCGGGGTTCACATACACGATCGGAAGATCAGGCTGCTGCGCGTCGGCCACGGTAATACCGGACGGCACCGATTCGACCACGCGACGCAGCAGGCGCAGTTGCTCGTCGGACTCCCGCCGCTCGGTGATGTCCTGCATGGTGCCGAACAGCGCGATGACCTCGCCGCGCTCGTTGCGCTCAATATTGCCGCGCGACAGCACCCAGCGGTGCTCACCGTCGCGGCGGATGATCTCCAGCTCCAGCGAGTACGGTTCCCCTTCGGTCACGGCGCGGCTCGCGGCGTCGCGCAGACGGTTATAGCTGTCGGCGGTAAAGAACTGCGCCTGCTGGGCGAAGGCCGGCGGCGCACCCAGGGGCACGCCCGTCAGCACGTACATGCCCGACGACCACGTGGTCGAATCGCGCAGCACATCCCAGCGCCAACTGCCCAGGCGCGCAATCTGCTCCGCCACGCGCAGATTCGCTTCGCTGCTGCGCAGTTCCTGCTCGATCGCGGAACGCTGGGAAATATCCGTCACCCCGCCGACCATGCGTACGGCGCGCCCGTCCTGATCACGATAAACGCTCGCGCGAATTTCCACCGTGCGCGTGGCGCGATTGGCGTCGATCACGCGGCAGACGTGCTGCCAGCTGTCGCGGTCCGAAATCAGTACGGCGCGCAGCTCGCGGGCGAAGGCATCGACATCGTCCGGGTGTACGAACTGTTGGAAGGTCAGCGTGCGCGAGGTGCCCCCACCAGCGCCGTCGTCGTCCTCCGGACCGAGCAGCGCGTCGCTGCCAAGCAGCCGATGCAGGCTGGCGTTGGCCCAGGATTCGCCGGTCGCGATATCCCAGTCGAAGATCCAGTCGTTGGTGGCGCGTGCCACCCGCTGGAAGCGTTCGGTCAGGCGGTGAACGGTGGCGTCGTGGCGCTGGATGGCGGCACGCATTTCGTTGAAGGTGCGCTCAAGCAGCGAGAGTTCGTCGCGCGAGGCGCCATGCTCCACTACGCGTGCAGAAAAATCACCCGTCGCGTAGTGGCGCGCCGCGTCGACGAGCGCATCGATGCGCGGCATGACCATCCGACGTAGCGCCATCTGGATCAGCGCGAGCAGCATCACCACCATCAGCAGAATGGCGCCGCCCCCGGCCAGCGTCACGTTGCGCTGCTGGCGAAGCATGTCGGTGGCATCCACGCCGCGCACGATGCGCAAGTGCCCGCCAGCCGCATGCGGCACGACCATGGCGGCGTAGGCGCGGCGCACACCGTCGGCGTCGTCCACCAGCAGCGGCTCGCCTGGTTGCTGCCCCGCCGAAGCCAGTAGCGGCGCACGCACGATGGCCGGCGCTTGCCCCGCAGCCAAGGTGCCGTGATTCGAAAGCACGTTGCCGTCCGCATCGACCAGATAGACGGGCGCTTCCGGCACGCCGTCAATGGCGGCCGCAATCAGTGCGCTTTGCCGTACAGCCGCATACGCCACGCCGCGGATGGCACCGTCGCCGGCTGCCATGGGCCGCGCTGAAATCAGCACTGCCTGGTTGGAGGCGCGTCCGGTCAGGAACGTCGACAAGGAAGGCCGGCCCGTCGCCATGATCTCGTTCAGGTACGCTCGGTCCGACATATCGATGCCGAGCTTCGCCGCGTCAGGCGTGCATACCAGCTTGTGATGCGCGTCGATGATGCCGAGGTTCGCCAAATCGCTCTGGTTATGGAAGACACGGTTGACGAAGCTGCTGCACTCTTGCGGCTCCATCCGCAATGCCGAATCGTCGGCAAGCACTACCGAGAGAAGCGTATTGGCGTTGGACAGCACCATGCCGACGCGCGCAGCGGCGGCCTCGGTTTCGTGGGTCAGGTGCTGGGCGAGGTGGTCGTTGAGCCGGTCACGGTAAAGGGCCACACCGGCAATCGCCACGACGATGGCCGGCAAGGCGGCCACCGCGGCCAAGGCGAGCAAGCGGCCGCGCAACGTGGTGGGAAAGAGAGCGTGCTTCGGCACTTGAATGACCGGTAGAGCCTTATGTGGAGAGCGGATGCACTCTGCGGTTGCACGATGCGCGGCTCAAGGACCATCTCTCGGCGCACGATGCAGTTGCGGCATCGTGCCGGCTGACGGCTGACGCAGTGCGCAAGCATTTTGCTTGCAATTCCTATCGCACGCAACTTGTGGATAGTCTGTAGGGGACCCGGCCGCAAATCGGCGCCGCAGGCCGCGCGAGGGGTGATGGCAGTGTATGCAATGTGGCGCAGGAACTGCCGTTGTTGGCGCCTTGGTCGACTGCAATGCACGCTCGATGGCGCACGGTCGGCACAGCTTGATGCAGGCCGCCGCGCACGGCGCGCAAATAGAAAAAGCCACCGGATAGCGGTATCCGGTGGCTTCAAGAATACGCTTTGAACGGGGAAGTTCAGCGCAGTTGAAGAATAGGCAAGCCCCCCGGTCAGGCCAATACCCAGGATAGGGTAATTTGGTAAAAACCCTGCATGGGCAGCGGTTTTGTCGCTCTTGCCTCTTTGGGTGTGCTTTCTGCACAACGCGGCGGCTCGGTAACAACCCCTCCTCCGAAATATCCATTCTCGCGGCCCCGTGCCGCAGCCCGTCACTCGGGATGTTGCGTTATAATGAAAACGATTCGCATTTAGCTTCTTTGTCATACCACGTTAACGATCACGCACGATGCGGCTTTCAGAGCTCTCCCGCCGGGCGACGGCGGTGGTGGATCACGTTGAAGACCGTGAACCCGCCGATCCCATCAGCCAACGCCTGCGCGAACTCGGGTTCGTGACGGGCGAAGAGGTGCGCGTGGTGGCCGTCGGCCCGTTCGGCGGCGACCCGCTCGTCGTGCAGGTGGGCTTTACCCGCTTTGCACTGCGCCGCCAGGAGGCTGCCCGCGTGTGCGTGCACACCGAATCGGCCACGCAACCCGCCGCCATCGCCGCGCCCGAAACGGCCCCGCCCGCAAAGGTGCGCGAGGCGGCATAGCCCGTCTCCCATTGCCGCAGCTTTCCGGCTCCGCTTATCCGGCTTCATGCAGATGCACGCTTCTTCCTCCTCCGCTTCCACCCCCGCATTGCGCGTTGCCCTGGTTGGCAACCCGAACTGCGGCAAGACCGCGCTGTTCAACCTGCTGACGGGCAGCCGCCAGAAGGTCGCAAACTACGCGGGCGTGACGGTCGAGCGCAAGGAAGGCCGCTTCACTGCGCCGTCGGGCCGGCATGTGCAGATTCTCGATTTGCCCGGCGCCTACAGCCTGGTCGCCACCAGCCCGGACGAAGCCATCACGCGTGATATCTGCCTCGGCACGTTCCGCGGCGAGTCGCGTCCCGATCTGCTGATCTGCGTGGTCGACGCTACCAATCTGCGGCTGCACCTGCGTTTCGTGCTGGAACTGCAACGCCTGGGCCTGCCGATGGTGCTGGCGCTGAACATGGTGGATGCAGCCGAGCGGCGCGGTATCCGAATCGACCGGGCTAAGCTGGAAGCCGCTCTGGGCGTGCCCGTGGTGCAGACCGTGGCCATCAAACGCAATGGCGCGGCCGACCTTGTCGCCCATATCGACCACGAACAGCTGCCGGCCGTGCCGGTCGGGCTCCCGGCCGATGCGGATCCGCACGTTGAAGTGAAGCGCCTGCTCGATACCGCCGTGACCATGCCGCGCAGCACCGCCGAGCTGGACGACCGGCTCGACCGTATCGTGCTGCATCCGGTACTGGGCCTGATGTTGCTGGCCGTGCTGATGTTCTTCATGTTCCAGGCGGTGTTCTCGTGGGCGCAACCACTCATGGAGGGCATCCAGGGGGCCGTGGAAGCCGTGGGCGTGTGGGTCGGCAACGTCATGCCAGACGGCATGCTGAAGAGCCTGCTGGTGAACGGCATCATCGCCGGCACGGGCAGCGTGCTGGTGTTCCTGCCGCAGATCCTGATCCTGTTCCTTTTCATCCTGTCGCTGGAAGAATCGGGCTATCTGCCGCGCGCGGCCTTCCTGCTCGACCGCTTGATGGCGGGCGCGGGGCTGTCAGGGCGCTCCTTCATCCCCCTTCTGTCGAGTTTCGCGTGCGCGATCCCCGGCGTGATGGCCACGCGCACGATTCAGGACCCGCGCGACCGGCTGGTGACGATTCTCGTGGCACCGCTGATGACGTGCTCGGCGCGTCTGCCCGTGTATGCGCTGCTGATTGGCGCGTTTATCCCGGTGCGGCAGGTGTGGGGGCTGTTCAATTTGCAGGGGCTGGTGCTGTTCGGGCTGTACATGGCGGGCATCGTGTCGGCGCTGGTCGTGGCCTATGTGCTCAAGTACCTGAAGCGCGATCGCAACGAGCACCCGCTCATTCTGGAATTGCCGTCATACCGCCTGCCCAGCGTACGCAACCTGGTCGTTGGCCTCGTGGAGCGGGCACGCATTTTCCTGCGACGCATCGGCACGGTCATCCTCAAGATGATGGTGGTGCTGTGGTTCCTCTCGTCGTTCCCGGCGCCGCCGGCCAACGCCGCGCTGCCGGCCATCGATTACAGCTTTGCCGGGATGATCGGCCGCGCGCTTGAAGTCGTGTTCGCGCCGATCGGCTTCACATGGCAGATGTGCATTGCGCTGATTCCCGGCATGGCTGCGCGTGAAGTGGCCGTGGGCGCGCTGGCGACGGTGTACTCGCTGTCGGCCACGCATGAAGATGCGGCTGCGCAGCTGGCGCCCATCATTTCCCAACAATGGTCGCTGGCCACGGCACTGGCGTTCCTGGCGTGGTACGTCTACGCACCGCAGTGCATCTCGACGCTGGCCACCATCCGCCGCGAGACCAACTCGTGGAAGGTCATGGCAGGCACCGCCGGTTACCTCTTCACGCTGGCCTACCTGGCAGCGTTCGCCACTTACCAGATCGCACGGGTGCTGACATGAGCGTGTACCACGTTGTCGAAACCGGCGTTGTCGCCACGGTCGTGGCGTTGAGCGCGTTGTCGCTGACCGGTCGCTATGCCCCGGCCACGCGCGCCCGCACGATGGCGCGCGTTGCAGGCTGGTGTGATCGCCCGTCACGGCCGGGCTGGATGCGCGCTTTTGGGCAGCGCTTGCTTGCGCCAGGCGCGTCGCCCTCGTGCCACTCCGATCCTATGTCGGGCAGCGCATGCGGGAGCGGTTGCAGCGGTTGCGCGTCGGGTGAATCGGCATCCGCCGCGCCGGTTGAGCAGCCGATCCACTTCGTGCGGCGCAAGTAACGACTGACGCAACGTCACAACACAGACGGGCTCGCATCACGCGGGCCCGTTTTATTTTGGCGTGGTGCAGGCGTAGACTGGCTCAAACCTGAACGGGGGACGCGTCATGACCGAAGAGTTGCTGGTCCAGTTGATTGCGGAAGTCGAGAAGGAAGACCCAGTGGATTTCGCCAACCTGCCCTTTGACGAGCAGATGTTGCGCGACCTGGTCTGCAAGCTGGTGTCGCGCCAGCTGTCACAAATGGAAGACGCCCACTTCAGCCAGGACGAGGTGATCGTCTCGCTCACGGCGAGCATCGCCAAGCTGGTCCTCGAAAATCTCGTGCTGAATGCACGCCTGCTGGCACAGCAGGGGCACGGTGAAAGCGCACGCGCGCTGCTCGAGCGGATCTCTCGTCAGGCGAAGGGATAAGCGGCGCGGTTACCGGGCCGGCACCACGTTGTACTGCGTGCGGGCCCGCGTCAGCAGGCGCTTGGCGACGGACAGGCCGCGAATCGCGGCGGCATCGTCGTCGACCGGAAAATCAAACTCGGCGCTCCAGTTGCAGCCGGTGTGATCGGGGCGGTGAATGCACATCGCGCGCAGTTGGCACTGTGCGCACTCGGGATGTTGCTGGACGCAGCGGGCCAGCAAGGTCTTGAGTTCATCTTCGGACTTCAGACGGCGTTGCATCGGCATCTCCTGAATAACAGGGAGTTGGAACACCGAGCGCGCACTGAGTTTCGCCATGATCCCGTCGATACTGTTTCAGCAAGTTACCGGGTCACATCACGCGTTCAACGCGATCGCGCCGGCCGCACCCGCACTTGTCTGACATGCGGGGCAGACGCCGTAGAGCGCGAGCGCGTGATCGCGCAGCACGAAGCCGCGCTCGTTGGCCACACGCTCCTGCCGCGACTCGATGGCGTCGTCGTGAAACTCTTCCACGCGGCCGCAGGACAAGCAGATCAGGTGGTCGTGGTGTGCGCCCTCATTCAGCTCATACACCGCATGGCCGGCTTCGAACGTATGGCGCAACAGCACGCTGGCGTCCACCAGCTGATTGAGCACGCGATAGACCGTTGAGATGCCGATGTCGAGTTCCGACGTGAGCAACTGGCGGTACACATCTTCCGCGCTCAGGTGGCGGCCGTGCTGCGTACCGGCGGTGAGGATTTCCAGAATCTTGACGCGCGGCGAGGTGGCTTTGAGCCCCGCCCGGCGCAGGTCGGTCGAGTTTGGCATGGCGTTCGTTGGGGCGAGATTTGGGTACAGCAGGCGGGGCACGACAGCGGGCGAGAATCGAAACGGCGACGTTGCACGCATGCACGCCGGGCCGCTGCGTTCTTGAAGAAAAAAAATGGCATGGCTGGCGGCCCGGAAAAGTCGCAGTCGGGAAAGCGGGGTCTGAGTGCTTTCCCGACTGTCGGGCGGCTTGCTACTGCCAAACGCTCTGTGTGTCAGAGCGGTCCCCACAAAAGATCGGTTGCCGGGCGCTGGCTCGCAAAGCGCAGCGAGCGCACGCAGCGAAATTCGGTTCGACGTGGTGTGCTTGAAAGGTGTGCCCTGGGGGCGAATTCTTCGGCTGCACCGCCGTCTATGGACACACTATAAATGCGAATCATTCGCATTACAAGTGTTTTCTTTGCGAATGGAGGAAGCCCTCACTCCAAGCATGATCGGATCGGGGAAAACGTCAGCGTGGCTCGAGCGGCAACCCGCCGGCCTTGACCCGATGGCGCACAAGCGCCACGCCTTGCGCACGTCCTGTTCATAGGCCATCCAGCGCACCGCTGACGAAATTGCGGGTCGATTATTGTTGCGCCCCTAAACATGTTCAAATTAGATGGTCGACTGTTGTTCAGTGGGTTTCTAAATGATCGATCTTGTCTTGCTGCGCAGCTTCGTTACGGTGGTCGATACGGGCAACTTCACGCGCGCGGCCGAGCATTTGCACCTGACGCAATCGACCGTCAGCCAGCAGATCCTGCGGCTTGAGCAGCAGTTGGACTGCCGCCTGCTCGACCGCAGCCAGCGCCAGGTATTGCCGACGGAAGAAGGCGACCGCCTGCTCGGCTACGCGCGCCGCCTGCTGCGCCTGGCCAACGAAGCGAGCGAGGCCCTCAGCCCCGAACATACCGGCGGCGTGCTGCGCCTGGGCGTGCCGGAAGACCTCGGCAGCGGCGCGCTGATGCCGCTCATCGCCAGCTTTGCGCGCGAGCGCCCGCGGCTGCGTCTCGAGGTGGAAAGCGGCCTTTCCCACCATCTGCTGCGCCTGTACCGCAACGGCGATCTCGACATGCTGCTCGTCAAGCAATGGGGCACCGATAGCGACTGCCATGCGCGCTGGGCCGAGCCGGTCTGCTGGATCGACAGCGCCGAGCGGCCGCACACGCTGCCGCTCGGGCCATCGCAACCTTCATTGCCGCTGGTGGTGTTTCCGGTGGGCGCGCTGTATCGGCAGGAGATGCTGCACGCGCTGGAATCGATCGGCCAGCCGTGGCGCATCACATATTCCAGCCCGAGCCTGGCGAGCCTGTGTGCGGCGGTGAGCGCGGGGCTGGGCGTGAGCCTGCTGCCGGCCAGCACCGTGCAGGCCGGGCATCGCGTGCTCGGCGCTGCCGATGGTTTTCCGGAGATCGGCGGGCTGGAGCTGGCGCTGTTTGCGCGGCCCGACCTCGACAGCGCCGGGCGTGCCCTGCGGGATCGCCTTGTCGAGATGTGCGCCGCGCGTGCGCAGGCGCTGCAGTCTGCCGCCGGCTGAGCCGCAGCACCAAAGAAAAAGCCGGACCCGCTGATCGCGACGTCCGGCTTGGTACGGGTACGGCTGAGTTCTGCTTCAGGCAGCTTCGGCCAGCGGCACGCGGATCAGATGATCGAACGCCGATAGTGCGGCCTTCGCGCCATCGCCCGTGGCGATGATGATCTGCTTGTACGGCGTCGTGGTTGCATCGCCTGCGGCGAACACGCCTTCCGCGCTGGTCTGGCCACGCGCGTCGACGACGATCTCGCCAAAGCGGTTCCGTTCAAGCGCACCGTCCAGCCATTCGGTGTTGGGCACCAGGCCAATCTGCACGAACACGCCTTCGAGCGCGACCGTGTGCTCGACGCCATCGACGCGGCTCTTGTAGCGCAGACCATTGACCTTCTGGCCGTCACCGGTGATTTCGGTGGTCTGCGCGTTGGTCACGATGGTTGCGTTCGGCAGGCTTTGCAGCTTGCGCACGAGCACGGCATCGGCCTTCAGCTCGCTGGCGAATTCCAGCAGCGTGACGTGGCTCACCAGGCCTGCCAGGTCGATGGCCGCTTCCACGCCCGAGTTGCCGCCGCCGATGACCGCCACGCGTTTGCCCTTGAACAGCGGGCCATCGCAGTGCGGGCAGTACGCCACGCCCTTGTTCTTGTAGTCCTGCTCACCCGGCACATTGACGTTGCGCCAGCGCGCGCCGGTCGACAGGATGACCGAGCGGCCCTTGAGCACCGCACCGTTGGCCAGCGTCACCTCGGCAAAGCCGCCCGGCTTGTCTGCCGGCGTGAGCTTGACTGCGCGCTGCGTGTTCATGATGTCGACGTCGTACTGGCGCACGTGCTGCTCCAGCGCGGCGGCAAACTTCGGCCCTTCGGTCTCCTGCACGGAGATGAAGTTTTCGATGCCCAGCGTGTCGAGCACCTGGCCGCCAAAACGCTCGGCCACCACGCCGGTGCGCACACCCTTGCGTGCCGCGTACACCGCAGCCGCCGCGCCGGCCGGGCCACCACCGACGATCAGCACGTCGTACGGGTCCTTGGCGGCAAGCTTTTCTGCGTCACGGGCGGCGGCGCCGGTGTCGATCTTGGCGAGGATCTCTTCCACGCCCATGCGGCCCGTGCCGAACGTCTCGCCGTTCAGGAACACGGTCGGCACGGCCATGATCTGGCGTGCTTCGATTTCGCCCTGATACAGCGCGCCGTCAACGGCGACGTGCTGGATGCGCGGGTTGATCACGGACATCACGTTCAGCGCCTGGACCACGTCCGGGCAGTTCTGGCACGTGAGCGACATGTAGGTCTCGAAGCGGAAATCCCCTTCGATGTTGCGAATCTGTTCGATGACGTCGGCTTCGAGCTTGGGCGCATAGCCGCCCACTTGCAGCAGCGCCAGCACGAGCGAGGTGAACTCGTGGCCGGTCGGGATGGCGGCAAAACGCACGCCCACATCCGCGCCGGTGCGGCGGATCAGGAACGACGGTGCGCGCTCGGCGGCATCGCGTTGTTCCGTCAGCACGATCATGCTGGACTGCTCGGCCACGTCGCGCAGCAGGTCCATCATGTCGCGGGAGCCCTCGCTGTCATCGACGTTGGCGACCAGCTCAATGGGCTGCACGAGGCGTTCGAGGTAGGCCTTCAGTTGGGCCTTGACATCAGCATCCAGCATGACGACTTCCTTTATTCGTTTTGATTCGGTGACAGGGCAAGGCACATGCCTGCGCCCTTAAGCAAACGGCCGGCAGAGCCGGCCGTTTTTTCTCGCTGCATTTCTGCAGCAACAGCCTTTACAACTTAGATCTTGCCGACCAGATCCAGCGATGGCTTGATCGTCTTGGCGCCTTCGTTCCACTTGGCCGGGCACACGTTGCCCGGGTTGTTGGCGACGAACTGGGCAGCCTTGAGCTTGCGCAGGGTTTCCTTCACGTCGCGGGCGATGGCGTTGTCGTGCACTTCCATCGTCTTGATCACGCCTTGCGGGTCGATCACGAACGTGCCACGCAGTGCCAGGCCTTCTTCCGGAATGTGCACGCCGAATGCGTTGGTCAGCGCGTGCGTCGGGTCACCCACCAGCGGGAACTGTGCCTTACCCACGGCCGGCGACGTTTCGTGCCACACCTTGTGCGAGAAGTGCGTGTCGGTCGTGACGATGTAGACCTCGGCGCCAGCCTTCTGGAATTCAGCGTAGTTGTCCGCTGCGTCTTCCACTTCGGTCGGGCAGTTGAAGGTGAATGCGGCCGGCATGAAGATCAGCACGGACCACTTGCCCTTGAGCGACTCATCCGTGACTTCGATGAACTTGCCGTTGTGGAACGCTTGGGCCTTGAACGGTTGGACTTGAGTATTGATCAGCGACATAGTGGTTTTCGGTTGGGTTGCTTGGTTGACAACGGAGTGGATCGTATCGTCGATCGGTGCATTGCACAAGTTGATTGATATGATTTTATCGATTGTTTTTTTCTATTGCCCTGGCAATCGAGCGTCGCCAATCCGAAGCGCGGCATGCCTGCAACGTGCGTCTGCCTGCATAGGCGAAATTACACAGCGCACCCGCAGGTTGCACACGCTGCACGTTCCATCGCAGCGCACACATCACGTCCCGCCAAGGCGGCGTGAGCAAAGCGCCACCGGCTTGTCAGCGTCTGTCTGACTGGCATAGGTCTTGCGCCAAGAGGTCGATCGCAAACCTCCGCCGCGCATCGGCGCCCTCCACTGTTGAACAGCTGGATGCAGGCCCGGCAGGCGAATTCCCCCGGGAGCATGACCTTGTCGCTGAACGTTCTCTTCGTCGCTTCGGAAGCTGTGCCGCTGGCCAAGACCGGCGGCCTTGGAGATATGGTTGGAGCGTGCGCGAGCGCGCTCCGGCGTGCTGGCATGAAAGTCACGGTGATGCTGCCGGGCTATCCCGACGCCATCACGCAGTTGCAGCACACGCGCACCGTGTGCGAGTGGACCGACCTGCCCGGTGGCCCCGCGCGCCTGCTGAGCGGGCACATGGGCGCCCAAGGCATCCCGGTACTGCTGTTCGACGCGCCGGCACTGTTCGCGCGGCCGGGCAACCCATATCTGGATGCACATGGGGAGCCCTATGAAGACAACGCGCTGCGCTTTGCGGCGTTCAATCAGGCCGCTGCGCGCGTCGCCGCAGGCGTGCCGGGTGTGCATCGCGCCGACATCGTGCAGGCGCACGATTGGCACGCTGGGCTGGTGCCGCTGTTCGTCAAGCGGGCGCAGGTGCCGGTGAAGACGGTCTTCACCATCCATAACCTCGCGTTCCAGGGCAATTTTCCGATGCACGTGGTGCCGGACATTGGCGTGCCGCCCGATGCAGCGCACGAAGCGGAGTTCTGGGGCCAATTCAGCTTTCTGAAGGCGGGCCTGCTTTGGGCCGATCGCATCACCACGGTGAGCCATGCCTATGCACGTGAAATCCTGACCGACACGGCGGGTTGCGGCATGCAGGACCTGCTGCGCGCGCGACAGCAAGACCTGGTCGCCATCCTCAACGGCATCGACAACGATGTGTGGAACCCGTCGAAGGATCCGCTCCTGCCGCAGCCGTTTGTGGCGTCCAACCTGAGCGGCAAGCACACCGCCAAGCGCGTGCTCCAGCAGCGCTTTGGCCTGCCCGAAGACGCCAAGGCCCCGTTGCTTGCCCTGGGCAGCCGCCTGACCCATCAAAAGATGGCCGACGTGACGTTGCAGGCGCTGCCGCAACTGCTCGAATCCAACCCGCAATTGCAGGTGGCCGTGCTCGGGTGCGGTGAACACGCGTACGAGACGGGCATGGCGGAACTGGCGGCGCGCTATCCGCGCCAGGTGGCTACCAAGATCGGGTACACCGAGGCCTACGCCCATCTGCTGCATGCTGGCGCCGATATCCTGCTGCATGGCAGCCGCTTCGAGCCGTGCGGCCTGACGCCGCTCTACTCGATGCGCTACGGCACCGTGCCCATCGCCTCACGCGTGGGCGGCCTGATGGACACCATCACCGACCACGGCTCGCCCGAAGCGGCCGTGCACGGCGCCACGGGCTTCCTGTTTGACGGCGACACCGCCGACGCCATGGTCGCCGCAGTTGAGCGCGCGTTGCACGTCTTCGCCCAGCCGCAGGCGTGGCGCATCCTCCAATACAACGGCATGACGACCGACTTCGGGTGGTCGCAGCCTGCCCGCGAATACATCGCGCTGTATCGCACCCTGGTGCCGGCCGCCACGCCCATGCCCGCTGTGGCGCTGGTGCAGGCGCCCGTCGCACCGGACGCTGTGCACACGCCCCGCCCCGACCAACCTGTGCGTACGCCGGCGCGGCGACGCTCACCGGCGCTGTCCGATGAGATCCGAGCGCACGCGGTGGCGCGCGCCGCCAGTGCCGAAAAAATCCGTGCCTGACCGCGCCTGACGCCCTGCCCCCGCTTTCACGCATGCCAGAGACCAAGTCGCCCAAGCCCGTTACGCCTCGCAAAACCACAGCCGCACTGAAGGCGGCCAAGCCGCCCGGCAGCAAAGCCAAATCGGTCGCGAAGCCGGCCGCCGTGCTCGCCGAGGGCCCGCCGACTGCGGTGGAGCCCGCGTATGCACCTGCAATCTGCTACGTCCATCCATTGCAGTTGGGCAGGCTCGACCGCTGGGACGGCGTGCTCGACCGGATTGCCGCCCTGGGTTTTGACCATGTGTTGATGGCGCCACCGTTTGCAGTGGGCACGGGCGGCAACGTCTTCGTCACGCGGGACCATGCACAACTGCATGCCGCGTTGGGCGGTGGGCCGGCCGACGCCGCGCTCGCCACGCTCGCCGAGGGCTGCCGCTCGCGCGGGCTGACGTTACTGCTGGATCTCGTGATCGATCGCGTGGCGATTGATGCGCCGCTGCGATCCGATCACCCCGACTGGTTCATCAGCCACGCCGAAGACGGCGACGCGCTGGACCCGCGCCTGCCGCCGTCGCACCTGGAGGTCGCCTCCTTCCGACACGACGACCCGCGCACCGCCGATGCCATCCTGACGTGGTGGACGCAGCAGTTGCGCAACTGGGCCGCATTGGGCATCGGAGGCTTCCGCTGCGAAGCCCCGGCCCGCCTGCCTGCCGAACGTTGGCGCACGCTGATCGCCGACGTGCGCAAGGAGACCGCCGGCGTACGCTTCCTCGCATGGACGCCCGGCATGGATGGCGCGGCCGTCGATGCACTGGCAGGCGCCGGCTTTGACGCGACGTTTTCGTCGCTGCGCTGGTGGGATTTCCGCGCCGGCTGGATGGTGGAAGAGCATGCCCGCCTTGCGGCCGTGGCCCCGCCCATCGCCACCGTGGAAGCGCCGTTCGGCACGCGCTACGGCCAGGCATTCGGCGACGCGATGATCCGCGAACGGGCCTACCGCCGTCTCCTGCACGTGGCGGATACGCTCGATGCCGGCTGGCTGATGCCGCTGGGCTTCGAACGCGGCGCACTGCTGCCGATGCTGGCCGAGCGCGGTGACCCCTCCGACCAGCAATGGATCGACGCGCATGCCGCGTTCGACCTGAGCGACGCCATGCGCGATGTGAATGCGACCATCCGCGCTGCCCGCGCGACGAATACCGTCGCACCGCATGCGGAACTGCGCATGCTGACGGGCCCGGACGCGCCCGCCACCGCCCTCTTGCGCGCTGATGGCCCCGACCTGCGTGCCGGCGATGCCGCCACGCTGACGGTCATCAATCCCGACCTCTACATGGGCGTGTCGGTGCATGCCGACCACTTCCTGCCCGGCGTGGCCGGCGGCTTTACGCGCGGCGTGGCGCTCGATCTGCTGACGGAACCGGTCGGCAGTTGCGACGACACCTTGCGCGCCAAGGCACGTCCGCTGGCGGAGATCGATCTGCTGCCCGGCGATGTGCAGGTCTGGCGCGTCTTCCGCAATGCCCCGGTGCGCGCTCCCGCGGCCGCCAGGCCAGCCAAGAGCCCGCGCGCCAAGGCGGGCGAAGCGAAGGATCCTGTCAACGCAGCCATCGCCTCGCCGCGCATCGGTATCGAACAGGTGCAGCCCTCCGTTGAAGACGGACGCTTTGCCGTCAAGCGCCTGGTGGGCGACGACATCGTCGTCGAGGCCGACGTGCTGATGGACGGGCACGACAAGCTGGCCGTCCAGCTGCTGTGGCGCGCCCAGGATGAAGACTCCTGGCAGCACGTGCCGATGGTCGCGCTCGGCAACGACCGCTGGCGGGGCGCATTCCGGCCGGAGCGGTTGGGCCGGCACGTGTATGCCGTCGCTGCGTGGCGCGACGCGTTCGGCACCTACCGGTCTGAACTGGAGAAGAAGCACACCGCCGGCGTGGACGTGACGCTGGAGCTGGAAGAAGGCGCACGTCTGGTCGCACAGGCAGCCGAGCATGCGCCCAAGAATGCAGCCGCCGACGCGCTCCACAAGCTCGCCCAACTGCTGTCGGAGCCAGACCAGGCGCACCGTCTCAAGCTGCTGCTGGACCCCGTGACGGCGCTTGTGATGGCGCAGGCCTCGCACTACCGGCCGTTCTATGTCGAAAGCGTGGCGTACCCGCTCGACGTGGAACGCGCTGGTGCGGCATTCGCGAGCTGGTACGAACTGTTCCCCCGCTCGGCATCGGATGACGAACAGCGGCACGGCACGTTCGACGACGTGATCCGCCGCCTGGGCGCCATCCGCGGCATGGGCTTCGACGTCCTGTATTTCCCGCCCATCCACCCGATCGGCCGCACCAACCGCAAGGGCCGCAACAACAGCCTGCGCGCGGAGCCCGACGACCCCGGCAGCCCATACGCGATTGGCGCTGCCGAAGGCGGGCACGACGCCATCCACCCGCAGCTGGGCACGCTGGAAGACTTCCGCCGCCTGATGCGCGCGGCGCGTGAGAAGGGCCTGGAGCTGGCGCTGGACTTCGCCATTCAATGCTCGCCCGATCACCCCTGGCTGCGCGAGCACCCCGGCTGGTTTGCATGGCGCCCTGACGGCAGCATCAAATACGCGGAGAACCCGCCCAAGAAATACGAAGACATCGTCAACGTCGACTTCTATGCCGACGACGCCAAGCCCGGTCTGTGGACGGCGCTGCGTGACGTGGTGATGTTCTGGGCAGACGAAGGCGTGCGCCTGTTCCGCGTCGACAATCCGCACACCAAGCCGCTACCGTTCTGGGAATGGATGATCGGCGAGGTGCGCGCGCGCTATCCGGATACGGTGTTCCTGTCGGAGGCCTTTACGCGGCCCAAGGTGATGTACCGTCTGGCGAAGGTGGGCTTCTCGCAGTCGTACACGTACTTCACGTGGCGGCATACCAAGCAGGAATTCATCGATTACCTGACCGAGCTGACGCGCACGCCGGTGCGTGAATATTTCCGCCCGCACTTCTTCGTCAATACGCCGGATATCAACCCGGTGTTCCTGCAGACGTCGGGGCGGCCGGGCTTCCTGATTCGTGCAGCGCTGGCGGCCACGCTGTCCGGCCTGTGGGGCGTCTATAACGGCTTCGAGCTGTGCGAAGGCGCCGCAGTGCCCGGCAAGGAGGAGTACCTCGACTCCGAGAAGTACCAGTTGCGCGCGTGGGACCACAACCGCCCCGGTAACATCGTCAAGGAGATCGCACTGCTCAACCGCATCCGCCGAGCCAACCCGGCACTGCACTCGCATCTGGGCGTGACGTTCCAGCCCGCCTCGGGCGACCGGATCCTGTTCTTCAGCAAATCGACGCCGCCCGTGCTGCCGGCGCGGCTGGAAACCGCACCGGCCGAACTGGCCGAACCGGCCAACGCCCTGTCGCCGGACCGCTTTGGAGACAACACGGTGTTCGTGGCGATCAACCTCGACCCGCACCACGCGCACGAATCCGACATCGAACTGCCACTGTGGCAATGGGGCCTGCCCGACCACGGCGCGCTGATGGCCGAGAACCTGGTCAACGGCCAGCGCACGGTGTGGCGCGGCAAGTGGCAGCACATCCGCCTTGAACCCGAGCAGCCGTTTGCCATCTGGCGCGTGCGCCCGGCCCTGCCTTCGGAGGAAAACCCGTCATGACGCGCAATCCGACCGCGCTGCTGGTGGACGACGCGCTCTGGTACAAGGACGCCGTCATCTATCAGCTGCACGTCAAATCGTTCTGCGATTCCGACAACGACGGCGTCGGAGACTTTCCCGGTCTGATCTCCAAGCTCGACTACATTGCCGAGTTGGGCGTGGACGTCATCTGGCTGCTGCCGTTCTATCCGTCGCCGCGCCGCGACGACGGCTACGACATCGCCGAATACCGCGGCGTGCACCCCGATTACGGCAACATGGCCGACGTGCGCCGCTTCATTGCCGAGGCGCATGCGCGGGGCCTGCGCGTGATCACGGAACTGGTCATCAACCACACGTCGGATCAGCATCCGTGGTTCCAGCGGGCGCGGCGCGCCAAGCCGGGTTCTGCGCTGCGCGACTTCTACGTGTGGTCCGACAACGACAAGAAGTACGCCGGCACGCGCATCATCTTCATCGATACCGAGCCCTCGAACTGGACGTGGGACCCGGTGGCCAACGCCTACTACTGGCACCGTTTCTACTCGCACCAGCCCGATCTCAACTTCGACAACCCGCGCGTGCTCAAGGCCGTGATCGGCGTGATGAAGTTCTGGCTGAACCTGGGCGTGGACGGCCTGCGGCTCGATGCCGTGCCCTACCTCGTGGAGCGCGAAGGCACGTCGAACGAGAACCTGCCCGAGACGCACGAAGTACTACGCAAGATTCGCGCGGCCATGGACGGCGAATTCAAGAACCGCCTGCTGCTGGCCGAGGCCAACCAGTGGCCGGAAGACACGCAGGAATACTTCGGCGCCGGCGACGAATGCCACATGGCGTTCCACTTTCCGCTGATGCCGCGCATGTACATGGCGATCGCGCGTGAAGACCGCTTCCCGATCACCGACATCATGCGCCAGACGCCGGAGGTGCCGCCCGGCTGCCAATGGGCCATCTTCCTGCGCAATCACGACGAATTGACGCTCGAAATGGTGACCGACGCCGAGCGCGACTACCTCTGGGAGGTCTACGCCAGCGACCGCCGCGCGCGCCTGAACCTGGGCATCCGCCGCCGGCTCGCACCGCTGCTGGAACGCGACCGCCGCCGCGTCGAGCTGATGAACAGCCTGCTCTTTTCCATGCCAGGCACGCCCGTCATGTATTACGGCGACGAAATCGGCATGGGCGACAACATCCACCTGGGTGACCGCGACGGCGTGCGCACGCCAATGCAGTGGTCGCCCGACCGCAACGGCGGCTTCTCGCGCGCCGACCCCGAACAGCTCGTGCTGCCGGCCATCATGGGCTCGCTGTACGGCTATGAATCGGTGAACGTGGAAGCGCAGAGCCGCGACGCGCATTCGCTGCTGAACTGGACGCGCCGGCTGCTTGCCACACGCAAGCGGCATCGCGTGTTCGGGCGGGGTTCGATCCAGTTCCTGCAGCCGTCCAACCGCAAGGTGCTGGCGTATATCCGCGCGCTCGAAGGCGAAGCGCCGATCCTCTGCGTGGCGAACCTCTCCCGTGCCTCGCAGGCTGTGGAGCTGGATTTGTCCGCCTTTGCGCAGCGGGTGCCCGTCGAACTGATTGGCGGGACGGCGTTTCCGCCCATCGGCCAGTTGTCGTATCTGCTCACGCTGCCGCCGTACGCCTTCTATTGGCTGGAGCTGCGCGAGAACGAGCCTGGGCCAACCTGGTCGCAACCGGCCTCGGAGCAATTGCCAGAGTTCACGACGCTGGTGCTGCGTGCCGGCCTGGATGCCCTGGCCGATACGCGACAGCGGGAGGCGCATCGCCAGTTGATCGAGCGCGAAATCCTGCCGAGCTATCTGCCGAAGCGGCGCTGGTTTGCCGCCAAGGACAGCGTGCTGCGGAGCGCGAAGTTTGCCTGGGGCGCGCCCGTGCCGGTGGATGCCGCATCGACCAACCGCCCGCTGGCTGGGGCGACGCGGCCGGAGGTGTTCCTCAACGAAGTGGCTGTCACGCTGGGCAGTCCGGACGGCACCGAGCGCGTCGAGCGCTACCTGCTGCCGCTTTCCATCGCATGGGAATCATCCACGCTGCCGGCGCTGCCCATCCAGCTTGCGCTGGCGCGCGTGCGGCGCGGCCGCCATGTCGGCTACCTGACCGACGCCTTCACCACCGAAACCTTCGCCCGCGCGCTGCTCACCAACCTTGTGCGCGGCACCACGCTGGAGGCCAATGACGGCACCGTGCATTTCGAGCCTGAGCCGAACATCGCAGAACTGGCGGAGCCGGCCGGGTCGGCTGCCAGCCCCGAAGCCGGCAGCACGCGCCCCGCGCCGCTGCCGCTTGCGCCCGACACGCCCATCCAGTGGCTGGCGGCCGAGCAATCGAACAGCTCACTGGTGATTGGCGAGTCGGTCATCGTCAAGCTCATCCGGCGTATCGCCACGGGCATCCACCCCGAGGTGGAGATGACGCGCCATCTCACGCGCGTGGGCTATGCCAACACGGCGGCGCTGATCGGCGAGGTCTCTCACCACGCTGCCGATGGTGAACGCGCCACGCTGGCCGTCATGCAGAGCTTCGTTCCCAACCAGGGCGATGCCTGGACATGGGCACTGGACTATCTGCGTCGCACCATCGACGAACTGGCCGTGCAGATGGAGGGCGTGACTTCCGGCGATGGTGAGTCGTCTCCGGTTGCCGTGTCGGAGGCGCGCGTGGATACCGACGAGGCGCTGGCCGGCTACGTCAACTTCATCGGCGTGATCGGCACGCGGCTGGGCGAACTGCATGCCGCGCTGGCCGCGCCCACCGAAGACCCGAGCTTCGGCGCGCGCATTGCAGACGCCGACGATGCCGCCTACTGGACCGCCCGCGTGAGCGAACAGCTCACCCGCGCGCACGACAACCTGACGGCATGGCAACAGCAAAACCCCGACAGCCCGCGGCAAGCCGATGTGCAGTGGCTGCTGTCGCAACACCAGGCGCTGCTCGACGCCGCGCGCACGCATGCCGAAGACGGCCTGGGCGCCACGCTCTCGCGCATCCACGGCGATTTCCACCTCGGCCAGGTACTGGTGGCGCAGGGCGATGCCTTCCTGATCGACTTTGAAGGCGAGCCCTCCCGCCCGGTGGAAGAACGCCGGCGCAAGACCAGTCCGCTGCGCGACGTGGCCGGGCTCATGCGCTCGCTCGACTACGTGGTGGGCGCCATGCGTCAGGGCCCCGACCATGTGGCCGGCCCGGCGCAGGAACGCCGCAATCACCTGTTGGAACGCTTCCGCGCTGCGTCCACCGATCGCTTCCTGGAGGCGTATGCCGCTGCCATTCGCGGGCCCGATCTGAACGCGCCGGACCAGCCGGTGGTCGACTTTCATCTGCTCGATCTTTTCCTGCTGGAGAAGGCCGCGTACGAGGTCAACTACGAAGCATCCAACCGCCCGACCTGGCTGCCGATTCCGCTGGAAGGCTTCACGCGGGTGGCACGTCGCCTGCTGCATGCAGACCCAACATCACCCGCTGCAGAAGACTCGACCGGAGGCCCCCCGTGACAGCGCTCGACTTTGCCACGCCAACCAAAACCGCCGCCCAACCCGAAGCACCGGTCGTGCTGCCGCCCGGCGTCGACCAGATGCAGGTCGATGCGCTGACGCATGGCCGCCTGGGTGACCCGTTTGCAGTGCTGGGGCCGCATCGCCTCGATACCGAAGATGGCCCGCGCTGGGTCGTGCGCGCGTTCTATCCGGGGGCGCGCCGCGTGCAGGCCATCGACTCGCGCGGCCAGATCATCACGGAAATGAATCCGGTCGGGCGTACAGGCTTGTTTCACGGCCCGCTGCGCGCCGATGCGCAGGATGTGTATGGCCACCCGGAGCTTTATCGCCTGCGCATCATCTGGCCCGCCGGCACCGGACATGAAGCCGTGCAGGAAACCGAAGACCCGTACGCCTTCGGTCTGCTGCTGGGTGACCTCGACCTACATCTGCTCAACGAGGGCACGCATTGGGCGCTGGCAAGCTGCCTGGGCGCGCAGGCGATGCGCCTCGACGGTATCAGCGGCGTGCGCTTTGCGGTGTGGGCGCCGAACGCGCAGCGGGTGTCGGTGGTGGGTGAGTTCAACCAGTGGGACGGCCGTCGCCACCCCATGCGCCTGCGCCACCAGGCCGGCGTGTGGGAACTGTTTCTGCCCAGTGGCCTGGGCGCGGGACCGGGCGCCCGCTACAAGTTCGAACTGATCGGCGCAGACGGCCGGCTGGTGGTCAAAGCCGACCCCGCCGCCCGCCAGACCGAACCGCCGCCCGCCACCGCCTCCGTCGTGGCCGACCCGGCGCCGCTGCGCTGGAACGACGACGCATGGATGCAAACGCGTGCCGAACGCCACAAGCCCGACGCGCCCATCAGCATCTATGAAGTGCATGCCGGCTCCTGGCTGCGCGATCTGGAGGACGGCGGCCGCAACCTGCACTGGGATGAACTGGCCGACCGGCTGATCCCCTACGTCACCGCGCTCGGCTTCACGCACATTGAACTGCTGCCAGTGGCGGAACACCCGTTCGGCGGCAGTTGGGGCTATCAGCCGCTGGGGCTGTTCGCACCGTCTGCGCGCTTTGGGGCGCCCGAGGCGTTCGCGCGCTTTGTCGACCGCTGCCATCAGGCTGGCCTGGGCGTCATCGTCGACTGGGTGCCCGCGCACTTTCCGACCGACGCGCACGGGCTGGCGCAGTTTGACGGCACCGCGCTGTATGAACACCAGGACCCGCGCGAAGGTTTCCATCAGGACTGGAACACGCTCATCTACAACTTCGGCCGCAACGAAGTGCGCGGATTTCTCATCGCGAGCGGGCTGGAATGGCTGGAGCGGTTCCACATTGACGGCCTGCGCGTGGATGCCGTGGCGTCGATGCTCTATCGCGACTACTCGCGCCGCGCCGGCGAATGGGTGCCCAACCGCTACGGCGGCCGCGAAAACCTCGAAGCCGTGGCGTTCCTGCAGCAGATGAATACGGTCGTGCACGAACGCTGCCCCGGCGCCATCACCATCGCGGAAGAGTCGACCGCCTGGCCTGGCGTGACCGCGCCCGTGGAATTCAACGGCCTGGGCTTCGACTACAAGTGGAACATGGGTTGGATGCACGACACGCTGCACTACATGCAGCGCGACCCCGTGTACCGGCAGCACCATCACGACGGCATGACGTTCGGGCTGGTGTACGCGTTCTCCGAGCACTTCATCCTGCCGATCTCGCATGACGAAGTGGTGCACGGCAAGGGCTCGCTGCTGGGCAAGATGCCCGGCGATGAATGGCAACGGCTGGCGAACCTGCGCGCCTACCTCGCGTTCATGTGGACGCACCCCGGCAAGAAGTTGCTGTTCATGGGCTGCGAGTTCGGGCAAGTGGGCGAGTGGAACCACGATGCATCGCCGGAATGGCATCTACTGGACGACCCGCGGCACCGTGGCGTGCAGCGGCTGGTGCACGACCTCAATGCGCTGTACCGGAATGAACCGTCATTGCATGCGCGGGACACCGCGCCGGAAGGGTTCAACTGGGTGATTGGCGACGACCGCACCAACAGCGTGTTTGCTTTCCTGCGGCTGGATGGCGACGGGCGGCCGATGCTCGTGGTGGCAAACATGACGCCGGTGCCGCGGGAGGGGTATCGCATTGGCGTGCCACCTGCTGAAGGCGCCACGCATTGGCGGGAAGTGCTGAACACGGACGCTGCCGTGTATGGCGGCAGCGATTTCGGGAACAGCGGAGCGGTGGATGTGGACCACGTCGCTGCGCATGGGCAGGGGCAGTCGTTGGTGTTGAGGCTGCCGCCGTTGGGGGTTGTGGTTTTGAAGGTTTGATTTTTTGCTGGTGGTGCACCCCTGTTTCATCCCCTGCCGGGGCTGACTCACTTTCTTTGTCTTGCCAAAGAAAGTAAGCAAAGAAAGGCGCGCCCGAGATGGCGACTTCCCCTTGAATTTATGTCGCAGAGAGGGGAAGGGAAAAACTCGCTTCGCTCAGACAGTTTCCCTTCCTTTTTCCTCTCTGCAACAGAAATTCAAGGCGCCATCTAGGGCTCCAAGGGCCAAACCATCGACCACAAGTGCAGTAGGCACCAGGAGCACAACGCGAAGCAAAGCGAGCAACACAGCAACAAGCAAGTGCCACTCGGGCGTGCATACCAACGGTTCGGCCGTTGACGTTCCTGCCCTTGATGGCGCCTTGAATTTCCGTAAGCGGGCGGACAAAAGAACGGGAACTGTCTGAGCGAAGCGAGTTTTCCCGTTCTCCGCCCGGTTACGAAAATTCAAGGAGGGGATCGCCATCTCGGGCGCGCCTTTCTTTGCTTACTTTCTTTGGCAAGACAAAGAAAGTGAGTCGGCCCCGGCAGGGGACGAAAGCGAGGCAAACCAGCAAGGCAAAGACAACCCTGACATCAATCACGAATGCTCCGCTTCCCCAAAACCCTCTCCCCCGGCAAACCGTTCCCCCTTGGCGCTCATTGGGACGGCCTGGGCATCAACTTCGCGGTCTTCTCGGCAAACGCCACCAAGATCGAACTCTGCATCTTCGATCCCACCGGCCGAAAAGAGATGACGCGGTTTGCCCTGCCCGAATGCACCGACGAGGTCTGGCATGGCTACCTGCCCGGCGTGGAAGCCGGCCTCGTCTACGGCTACCGCGCCTACGGACCTTGGGAGCCGCAGCACGGCCATCGCTTCAACCCGCACAAGCTGCTGCTCGACCCCTACGCCCGCCGGCTGGTGGGCTCGCTGCGCTGGTCCGACGCACTGTTCGGCTATCGGCTCAACTCCAACCGCGGCGATCTTTCATTCGACCGCCGCGACAGCGCGCCGGCCATGCCCAAGGCCATCGTCACCGACGAATCGTTCAACTGGGGCAACGACGTCCGCCCGAACACGCCGTGGTCTCGCACCGTGATCTACGAAGGGCACGTTCGCGGGATGTCGATGCTGCGCGAAGACCTGCTGCCGCCTGAACGCGGCACGTTCAGCGCGCTCGGCGACAGCGTCTTCATCGACCGCCTGCAGCGGCTGGGCATCACCGCCATCGAGCTGCTGCCCATTCACGCCTTCCTGCAAGACCAGTTTCTGGTGGAGCGCGGCTTGCGCAACTATTGGGGCTACAACACGCTGTGCTTCTTCGCGCCAGAGCCGTCTTACCTCTCGGCGCCATCGCTGCATGAGCTGAAAGTGGCGATCCGCCGGCTGCATGCGGCGGGCATCGAAGTGTTGCTCGACGTGGTCTATAACCACACGTGCGAAGGCAGCGAGCTGGGACCGACGCTGTCGTTTCGGGGCCTGGACAACGCGAGCTACTACCGCCTCGTGCCGGGCCAGGAGCGTTACTACATCAACGATACGGGCTGCGGCAACACGCTGAACCTGTCGCACCCGCGCGTGCTGCAGATGGTGATGGACTCTCTGCGCTACTGGGTCAACGCGTTCCACGTGGACGGCTTCCGCTTCGACCTGGGCGTCACGCTCGGGCGCGAAGGCAATGGCTTCGATCAGGGCTCGGGCTTCTTCGATGCCATCCGCCAGGACCCCGTGCTTTCCACCGTCAAGCTGATCTCCGAACCGTGGGACGTGGGCCCGGACGGCTACCAGGTCGGCAACCACCCGCCGGGCTTTGCGGAATGGAACGACCGCTTTCGCGATGGCATCCGCCGCTTCTGGCGCGGTGACTCGGGCCAGCGGCCCGACCTTGCCGCACGCCTGACCGGCAGTGGCGACTTGTTCGACCGCCGCCACCGCAGGCCTTGGGCGTCGGTCAATTACGTCGCCTCGCACGACGGTTTCACGCTGCACGACCTCGTCAGTTATGCCGACAAGCACAACGATGCCAACGGCGAAGACAACCGCGACGGCCACAACGACAACTGCAGCGCCAACTGGGGCGCCGAGGGCCCGACCGATGACCCCGCCATCCAAGCCCTGCGCGAACGCGTGAAACGTGCGCTGCTGGCCACGGTGTTCTTTTCCAACGGCACGCCGATGCTGTTGGCGGGGGACGAATTTGGCCGCACGCAAAACGGCAACAACAACGCCTATTGCCAGGACAACGCCCTGTCCTGGCTCGATTGGTCATTGCTGGAAAAAGACCCGGGGCAGGCTCTCGCCCGCTATACGGCGCGGGTGATCGCACTGCGCAAGGCCAGCCCCGCGCTGCGCTGGCCGCATTACGTGCACGGCAACACCGAGATCCTGCCGGGCGTGCCGGACATCGCCTGGTTTGACGAGCGCGGCCAGGTGCTCTCACCCGACGCGTGGAACGACAGCGAGGCACGGGCGTTGGCGTTGCGCCGCGCCTGCGTCGAGACCATCGACGCGGAGGCGCGCCCGCACGTGGCGTTGTTGCTCATCAACGGTGCCGCGACAGACCTGACGTTCACGCTGCCCGAGCCTGCCATGGACTGGCTACTCGCCATCGACAGCGCAGCGCCGGAGCAAGACGCTCGACCGCACAGCGGCAGCACCCTGGACGTGGCGGGGCGCAGCGTAGTGCTGCTGCTCGCCACGCAGCTGGCCACGATCGCCCAGATTGCTGGGCAGCCGGATGCAGACGCCAGCGGCGAAACCCTCGGGCGGGTGTCCGACACACAGAACGCGGCACAGGGCGCACCGCAGAACACCCCGCCCGAACAACCTGCGACCGACGACGAGCGCACCGCCCCCACCGCCGACCAGGCAGCGAGCGACGACAATGGAGACGCCACGCGATGACCGCACCTGCCCCCCGGTTTGCCCACGACATGCCGTTCGGTGCCACCGTCCTGGCGGACGGCAACACCCGCTTCCGTTTGTGGGCCCCCGACGCGACCGCCGCCTGGATCGACTTCGACGACGTGCGCGGCGACGAGGCCATCCGCATGGACCCGGAACCCGACGGCTGGTATGCCGCCGTGGCACCCGTGGGTGCCGGAACATGCTACCGGTACCGCCTCACCAATCAGGACGGCGTGACACTGTCGGTGCCTGACCCCGCGGCCCGCGCGCAGTGGCAGGACATAGCGGGCCCAAGCCTCGTCGTCGATCCGCAGCGCTACCGGTGGCAGCACGCCGACTGGCAGGGCCGGCCCTGGCACGAGACGGTGCTGTACGAACTGCACGTCGGCGCGCTGGGCGGTTTCAAAGGTGTGCGCGGCCGGCTGCCGGAACTGGCGCGGCTGGGCATCACGGCCATCGAGTTGATGCCGGTGGCGGAATTTCCGGGTGCGCGCAACTGGGGCTATGACGGCGTACTGCCCTTTGCGCCCGACGCCAGCTACGGCACGCCGGACGACCTCAAGGCCTTGATCGACACCGCGCACGGGCTCGGCATCATGGTGTTTCTCGATGTGGTCTACAACCACTTCGGGCCGGATGGCAATTACCTGCACCACTACGCGCGCAGCTTCTTCCGCGACGATGTGCATACGCCCTGGGGCGCCGCCATCGATTTCCGCAAGCCGCAGGTGCGCGAGTTCTTCATCCAGAACGCTTTGATGTGGCTGATGGAATATCGCTTTGACGGCCTGCGGCTCGACGCCGTGCACGCCATCACCGAGCGCGACTGGCTGGGCGAACTCGCCGCCCGCGTGCGACTGTCGGCCGAGCCTGGCCGGCATGTGCATCTGGTGCTGGAGAACGAGCACAACGCCGCATCGCTGCTGCGTGATGGCGACACCCACGGCGACTTCGACGCGCAGTGGAACGACGACGGCCACAACGTGCTCCACGTGTTGCTGACCGGCGAGCGTGAAGCCTATTACGCCGCCTACGCCGAAGCACCGGCGCAGCGCCTTGCGCGCGTGCTGCAAGACGGCTTCTGCTACCAGGGCGAGCCATCCCCGATTCATGAGAACGCCCCGCGCGGCGAACCGAGCGCGCACTTGCCGCCCACCGCGTTCGTGCTGTTCCTGCAGAACCACGACCAGATCGGCAACCGCGCCTTTGGTGAACGGCTGACGCAGCTCGCCCATCCCGATGCGTTGTACGCCGCGCAGGTGCTGTTGCTGCTGAGCCCGCAGATTCCGATGCTGTTCATGGGTGAGGAATGGGGCAGCACTTGCCCGTTCCAATACTTCACCAGCCATCACGGCATGCTGGCCGAAGCCGTGCGGGAAGGCCGGCGCAGGGAGTTCGCCAAGTTCGAGGCATTTGCCGACCCGCACCAGCGCGAGCGCATTCCCGATCCCAACGACGAGTTGACGTTCCTTGCCTCGTCCCCCGGCGAGGCCAACCTGGCCGATCCCGCACAGCTGAACACGCTGAACCGCATGCACCGCCTGCTGGCGCTGCGCCACGCAGAGATCATCCCGCGCCTGCCCCGCGCCCGCGCGCTCGATGCGGTGGCACTGGGCCATGCCGGCGCCCTTGCCCGCTGGCGTATGGGCGACGGCAGCGTGCTCACGCTGATGGTGAATCTGTCCGATCAAGCCGTGGCGGTGCCTACGGTGCTGGCGGGCAGCCCTGCAGATCTGCTGCATGAATCGCGCGAGGGCGCCGCCGCCGCGCTCATCGCGCATCGCCTGCCGGAGCGCACGTGCGTGGCATTGCTGCACACGCCTTCACCCGCCTGACTCCAGCCCCCCTGACAACCGCAACGCGCCAACGTATCAACGCCCCCGCACACCATGGATCGCACGACCAACTCATCCGGCACGCAACGCACCCCGCTCCAGCAACTGGCCACCGAGGCCGGCCTGCTGGTGGACTGGGAAGACGCTGCGAGCCGGCCCATGCACGTGGCCGACGACGTGCTGCGGGCCGTGCTGCACAGCCTGGGGCTGCCTGCCGGCACGCCGGCCCAGGTGTCGGAAAGCCAGGCACGCCTGCGCGCAGAAGCCGAAGAGGTGGCGATACCGCCGCTCGTGACAGGCGTGGTCGGACAGCCGATCGTGCTGCAGACTTCGGCGCCACAGGCGGCATTGCTGGACGGACAAACCTATCGCGTCGATCTGGAGTCCGGCGGCAGCACTGAGGGCAAAGTCAGCGCGAGCGCAAGCGAGCACCACGCAACGCTGCGCCTGGGGCCTGTGACTGCCGTGGGCTATCACCGCCTGACCATCGACGCCGGGCCGGGCACCGTGATCCAGGCCACGCTCGCCATTGCCCCGGCACGTTGCTACGGCGTGGCCGATGCATTACGCCAGCACAAGCGTCAGACCGACACCCGAGTGTGGGGTACCTCCGCACAACTCTATGGCCTGCGATGCGGGGCTGAACGCGCCGCCAGCAGCGCAGGGCTCGGCGACTACACCGCTGCCGGCGCACTGGCACAGCAGCTCGCGCGGCACGGTGCAGATGCGCTGGCGCTCAGCCCCGTGCACGCCATGTTCACGGCCGACGCGCGTCGCTACTCGCCGTACTCGCCATCGAGCCGCCTGTTCATGAACGCGTGGATGATCGACCCCACCGCCCTTTTCGGAGAGGAAGCCGTCCGGCAAGCCGTGGTCGACTGCAACCTTGTCGCAGACTATGCACGCCTGGAAGCCGCTCCGCTCATCGACTGGCCGGCCAGCGGCAACGCCCGTATGACGGTGCTGCGCGCGTTGCATCACCGTTTGCTGCAGGCGCCGCTTGGAGACACCACCGCCCAGATGCTGCTGGACGATTTTCGTGCGTATTGCATCGACGGGGGCGCCAGCCTGCGCGACCACGCGCACTTTGAGGCGCTGAACGCGCATCTGGGATCCGCGCACTGGAAGCAATGGCCGGAGCAATATCAGGATCCGAGCTACCTTGGCGTGCAGGCCTTCGCGCGCGAGCATGAGGATGCGGTGAATTTCCACCTCTTCCTGCAATGGGCTGCTACTCGCCAATGGGCCCTCGTGCAGCGCACCGCGGAAAGCGCCGGCATGGCCATCGGCCTGATTGCCGACCTGGCTGTGGGCACCGACAGCGCGGGCAGCCACGCATGGGCCCGGCAGCGGGACTTGCTGATCGGCGTCACCATAGGCGCGCCGCCCGACCTGTTCAACGCGCAGGGCCAGGATTGGGGGCTCACCACCTTCAGCCCGCGGGCCATGCGAACGCAGGGCTTTTCCGCCTTCATCGAAATGCTGCGTGCGGTCATGGCGGTGCCCGGCGGCGTGCGGATCGACCACGTCCTCGGACTCATGCGACTGTGGGTCATTCCGGATGGCGCACAGCCGCTGGACGGCGTGTACCTGCGCTACCCAATGCACGATCTGCTGCGGCTGGTCGCGCTGGAATCGTGGCGCAACCGCTGCATCGTCATCGGCGAGGATCTCGGCACCGTGCCGGCGGGCCTGCGTGAGACGCTGGCCGAAGACGGGCTGCTCGGCATGCGCATCCTCTGGTTTGAACGCGAATACACGCGCGACGATGCGCCCTTCAAGGCCCCTCACACGTGGGCGCCAGCCTCCGTTGCGATGACCAGCACGCACGATCTGCCCACGCTCGCCGGCTGGTGGATCGGCAACGATCTGCGCTGGCAAGTGCAACTCGGGCTGTTGCCGCCCGGCATGAACGAGACCGAGGCGTACGCGCGCCGCATGGACGACCGCGCCGCGCTCGTCGCTGCCTTTGCCGAGCACAACCGGCTGGTGCTGGCCGATGGCGGCGTGCCGATGATCGGCGTGGCGCCTCTGCAGGCTGCGCTGGAACAGGCGCGCGCCGCCAACGCAGCGCAAGCCGAAGTCATCCTGCAAGCAAGCGCACAGGACTTTGCGACGGCAGCCACGGTGTTCACGGGCGCCGCCCACACGCCGCTTGCTCTGGTGCCGCTGGAAGACTTGCTGGGGCTTGTCGAGCAGCCGAACCTGCCGAGCACGATCGACACACATCCAAACTGGCGTCGCCGCCTCCCGGCGCCCGCCCCGACGCTGCTCGACGCGCCCACGGTTCAGGCGCGCCTGTCAGCGCTGGCCAACGCGCGCATCAGCCTGTCATGAGCGAACCTACCACGCCACTCGCCCCCATCGCCCTCCAGCGGGTGCCCCGCGCCACGGTGCGGCTGCAACTTCACCGCGACTTTACGTTCGACCATGTGCGCGCGCTGCTGGACGACTTTGCAGCGCTCGGCATCTCGCACCTCTACACGTCGCCCATCACCACGGCGCAGCCGGGTTCCACGCATGGCTATGACGTTGTCGACCCAACACGTGTGAACCCGGAGCTGGGCGGCGAACCCGCCCTCGAACGTTTGGTTGAGGCACTGCATGCGCGCGGCATGGGGCTCGTTGTCGATATCGTGCCGAACCACATGGGTGTGGGTGGTGCACACAACGCGTGGTGGCTGGACGTGCTCGAATCCGGCCCTGAAAGCGCTTACGCCAACTTTTTCGATATCGACTGGCAGCCGTCACACCCCGGGCTGCGCAACAAGGTGCTCGCGCCGTTCCTCGGCGAAAACTACGCCGACGCACTGGCCGCGGGCCGACTGCAACTGGTCTACGACGAAGCGGCCGCGCGTCTGGCCATTGCGTACTACGATCACCGGTTCCCGATTGCGCTGGCCGACTACCCCGCGTTGCTGCGCACCGGCAACACGGACACCGCCACGCATGCGGTTGCCGACCGCTTTGCCGGGCTCGGCACCATCCGCTCGGTGCGCACGCGCCGCGAACGTGCAGACGAAGCACGCGATGCACTGCGCAACCTCGCCACCACCGAAGCAGGCGCCGCACACATCGCCGAAGCCGTGCGCACGCTCAACGCGCAACACGATGAGCTTGATGCGCTGATGGCGCGCCAGCATTGGCGCCTTGCCCACTGGCGCACCGCCAATGACGAGATCAACTGGCGCCGCTTCTTCGATATCGGCTCGCTGGCCGGCTTGCGCATGGAGCGCGCCGAGGTATTCGAAGCGACGCACGCGCTGCTGTTCCGGCTCTATCGCCTGGGGTGGATTGACGGCGTGCGCATCGACCACGTTGATGGCCTGGCCGATCCGGCCGCCTACTGCCGCCAACTGCGCCGCCGCCTGCAAGCCGAACACGCGGCACGCCCCGCCGACCGGCTCACGAATCACCCGTGGATTGTTGTCGAGAAAATCCTCGCCCACGATGAAGCCATGCGCACCGACTGGGGAGTCGACGGCACCAGCGGCTACGATTTCATGAACCAGGTGGGCGCGCTGCTGCACGACGCGCACGGCGAGACCGCGCTCACGCAGGGCTGGCTCGAGTGGATTGGTGCGCCGGTGGCGCAAGCGCCGTTTTCGGCCACAGCAGTACCTGCACGCCGCGAGATCCTGCATGCGCACTTTGCGGCAGAACTCGATGCAGCCGCGTCGGCGTTGCACGCAGTGGCACAGCAGGAGCGCAGCAGCCACGACGTGACGTGGCACGCCATTCGACGGGCGCTGGCCGAGGTGATCGTCCACTTTCCGGTGTATCGGACCTATGCGAATGCGCAACAACGCGATGCGCAGGACGCCGTTATCGTGCAATCCGCCCTGTCGGGGGCGGCGAGCTGCCTGCGGCGCGTCGACCAGCCTGTGCTCGGCTGGCTCGATGCCTGGCTGGGCGGGCAGCCGGCCGGGCAGGACAAGTTGCGCCAACTGGCGTTGCGGCGGTGCCAGCAGTTGTCGTCGCCGGTGGCGGCCAAAGCGGTGGAAGACACGGCGTGCTACCGCTACGGTCGGCTGCTCTCGCGCAACGAAGTCGGCGCGGATCCGGGCGAGTTCTCGATGAGCGCCAACGCGTTCCATCACGCCATGCAAGCGCGTGCCCTTACGTGGCCGTACGCCATGCTCACCACCGCCACGCACGACCATAAACGCGGTGAAGACGTGCGCGCCCGGTTGGCCGTGCTGTCGGAGCGGCCCGCGCAATGGTTGGCCGCCGCGCATCAATGGCGAACGGAACACGCTGCGTGGATCCGTCATCTGCCGACAGGCCCGGCCCCCTCACCTGCGGCGCAATGGATGCTGTACCAAACGCTGGTGGGCATCTGGCCGGCACGGCTCGACTGGCGTGACGCCGATACCGTACGCGACCTGGCCGAGCGTGTCGCGCAATGGCAGGAAAAGGCCCAGCGCGAAGCCAAGCTGCGCACTGACTGGTTCGCCCCCGATGCAGACTATGAAGCCGCCAGCCGCGATTTCGTCTTGACGCTGCTGACAGGCGAGGCCGCTTCGACCTTCCTGCCCTCCCTCGTGGCCTTCGTTCAAAGCGTGGCCCCGGCCGCCGCCATCAACAGCCTCGCCCAGACCTTGCTGCGCACCACACTGCCCGGTGTGCCCGACCTGTACCAGGGCACCGATTTCTGGGACACCAGCCTGGTCGATCCCGACAACCGCCGGCCCGTTGATTACGCCGCACGGCACCGCGCATTGCGGGCATTGCAAGCGCATGCCGGAAACAGCTTGACCCCGCTGCTTGCGCATTGGACGGACGGCCGCATCAAGCAAGCCGTGCTGGCCCGTGCGCTCGCCCTGCGCGCCGCACTGCCGGCGGTGTTCGAATCCGGCGACTACCAGCCGCTTGCCGTGACCGGCAGCGGCGCACAGCACGTGCTCGCGTTTGCCAGGACGCATGGCGCCGACGCGATTGTCGTCATCGTGCCATTGCACGCGTCCGCCATGCTTGGCCATACCGCCACACCAACGTTTGCGGACGGCGCATGGCGGGACACTACGGTGAGCCTGCCGTCCGCGCTCTCGCATACCCCGCTGAATAGCGCATTCGACGGCGCGCCGCCGCTCCAGGGTCCGCGCCTGGCGTTGGGCCAGGTGCTCACGCCGTTGCCGGTCGCACTGCTCCACACCTGACCGCTCCTTCACCCGGCCGCACGGGTTAACACTGACTGCGTCGCCAGCCGGCCCGCCCTAGAATTCCTCTATTCATATAGATGACTAGAGCAATGCGTGAATCATGCGCCGCTCACGTCACCCGGAGGAGACTGCATGTTCGGCTGGTTCAAAGAGATTTCGAAAGGGGAAAAGCGCACGTTCTGGGCCTGCTTTGGCGGCTGGGCGCTCGACGCGCTGGACGTGCAGATGTTCAGTCTCGTCATCCCGACCATCATCGCGGCCTGGCACATCGGCAAGGCCGAGGCGGGGCTGGTGTCGGGCGTCACGCTGGTGGCCTCGGCGCTGGGCGGCTGGATTGCCGGCGCATTGACCGACCGCTTCGGCCGCGTGCGCACGCTGCAGATCACGGTACTGTGGTTCTCGCTGGCCACATTCGCCTCGGCCTTCGCGCAGAACTTCGAGCAGTTCCTGGTGCTGAAGGCCATCCAGGGCTTCGGCTTTGGCGGTGAATGGGCGGCGGGTGCCGTGCTGATGGCCGAGAGCATCCGCGCCAGCCATCGCGGCAAGGCCATGGGCACCGTGCAGAGCGCCTGGGCCGTGGGCTGGGGCGCCGCGGTGCTGCTGTATGCGCTCACCTATTCCTTCATCGAGCCCGACCTTGCCTGGCGCGTGATGTTCGCTGCGGGGTTGCTGCCGGCGCTGCTCATCATCTACATCCGCCGTGGCGTGAAGGAACCGGTGCCGGCCGCCAAGCCGGACGCGGACGCCAACGCGATGCCGATCTCGCGCTTTCCGCTGCTCGACATCTTCCGCCCGCAGGTGCTGCGCATGACGCTGATCGGCGGCCTGTTGGGGGTGGGCGCGCACGGCGGTTACTACGCACTGATGACGTGGCTGCCGACGTACCTCAAGACGGAGCGCCACCTGTCCGTCCTCGGCACGGGCGGCTACCTGGCGGTGATCATCTTTGCTTTCTGGTGCGGCTGCGTGGCCAGCGCATGGCTGCTGGACGTGCTCGGCCGTCGCGGCAATATCCTGCTGTTCTCGTGCTGCTGCGTGGTCACCGTGCTGGTGTATCTGCTGGTGCTGCTGTCGGATGGCGCGATGCTGGTGCTGGGCTTTCCGCTGGGCTTCTTTGCGGCGGGCATTCCGGCCAGCATGGGCGCGTTGTTCAACGAACTGTATCCGCAGGGGGTGCGCGGCACGGGCGTGGGCTTTTGCTACAACTTCGGCCGCGTGGTATCTGCCGCGTTCCCGGTGCTAGTGGGCAAGATGAGCGCATCCATGTCGCTGGGCACGGCCATCGGCATCGACGCGGCCATCGCGTATTCGATCGTCGCCGTGGCCGTGCTGATGCTGCCCGAGACAAAGGGCCGTGACCTCGCTGCCGTCACGGTCTGAACTGCACCACAACATCATGACGACGCACTTGATCCGTCGCCGCCAGGAGACCCGATGCCCACCCGCCGCGCCTTCAACACCGGACTGCTTGCCATGCTAGGTTCCACCGCCCTTGCCGGCTGCGCCGCCACCGGCAGCAGCGACGTTTCGCGGGGGGGCCCCGCGCGCATCACGGCCATCGATACGCACGCACATGTGTTCGAACGCGGGCTGCAACTGGCCGATGCGCGCCGCTATGCGCCCACGTATGACGCACCGCTGCCGGCCTATCTGGCGCAGCTCGACGCGCACGGCGTGTCGCACGGTGTGCTGGTGCAGCCGAGCTTCCTGGGCGTCGACAACAGCTACCTGCTGGCTGCGCTCAAACAGGCGCCGCAACGCTTGCGCGGTGTGGCCGTGATCGACCCGGCAGCGCCCGAGACCTTGCTCACGCAGATGAACGCCGAGGGCATCGTCGGCATCCGTCTGAACCTGATCGGCGCGGCAGACCCGCAGTTGAAATCGCCCGTCTGGCAGGCCGCGCTGGCACGCCTGCATGCGCTCGGCTGGCACGTGGAACTGCACGTCGAGGCACGCCGCCTGCCTGCACTGCTGCAGCCGCTGCTGGAAGCACAGGTGAGCGTGGTGGTCGATCACTTCGGTCGCCCCGATCCTGCACTCGGCGTGGACGACCCGGGCTTTGCCGCATTGCTCGCCGCCGGCCGCTCGCGGCGCGTGTGGGTGAAGATTTCCGGTGCCTACCGGAACGGCGCAAACGGACGCGGTGAAGCCATTGCCCTGGCCGCCATGCCGCGCCTGAAAGATGCGCTTGGCCTGGACCGCCTTGTCTGGGGCAGCGACTGGCCGCACACGCAGTTCGAATCGCAGATCGACTACGACAAGATGTGGGCCTTCGCCGGCGTGCTGCTGCCCAGCGCAGCAGACCGCAAGCAGGTGCTGGTCGACACGCCTGCGGAGCTGTTCCGCTTCGGCTGAACGCGCAACAGCTGCAGCGCCCCCGCGCGATACCCCGTTTCGCGAATCACGAATTTCGCCGCGCGGGCCGCGCTCCTACACTGGCCGCTCCTCATCCTCTGCCGCCGTAAGGAGCAGCCATGCAGCAGCATCGACTCGTCGACCAGCAATTCGGCCAGGTCGCTCAGGCCTACCTGACCAGCGCCGTGCATGCGCGGGGCGACGATCTCGACGCGCTGGCCGCGCTGGCGCAATCTGCGCCGCACGCCAAGGTGCTCGATCTGGGCTGCGGCGGCGGGCACGTGAGCTTTGCCATGGCGCCGCACGTGGCGGTCATGGTGGCGTATGACCTGTCCGAAGACATGCTGAGCGTGGTGGCCGCCGAAGCCGCGCGCCGTGGGCTTGCGCAATTGCACACGCAGGCGGGCCGCGCCGAGCGCCTGCCCTTTGACGATGCTGCGTTCGACATCGTTGCCACGCGCTTTTCCGCTCACCACTGGTACGACGTGCGCAAAGGCCTGGCCGAAGCGCGCCGTGTGCTGAAACCGGGCGGCAAGCTCGTCATCGTGGATATCGTCGCACCCGAAGTGCCGCTGCTCGACACCCTGCTTCAGACCGCCGAGGTGCTGCGCGATGCGTCGCACGTACGCGACTACCGTGTGTCCGAATGGCAAGCCATGCTGGCCGAGGCCGGTTTCCAGCCCGGCATGCCCCGCACCTGGAAGCTGACGATGGCCTTTGACAGCTGGATCGCCCGCATCCGCACCCCGCACGTCCGGGCGGATGCCATCCGCGACCTGTTCGACCGCGCCGCCGACGAAGCGCGCACGTACTTTGCCGTGGCGTCCGACCATTCGTTTGCGATCGACGCGATGCTGATCGAGGCCACCTGAGCCACCTGCGCAACTTGAGCGGCGTAAGCGACCTGGGAGCCCTCATCCCCCCTCGTCCTTTTTGTCGCACCCGTTAGAGGGGGACCGCGATGCGGCGCGGTTTTCGGGGTTTCGTTTAATCCAGAATAAAAAAAATGTGACAACGGAACACGTGTACGAACGCAGCGTTGTCGGTAGCCTTCCGGGTTACCGTCGGCTCCGGTCGGCATTGGCGCGCGGCCACTGCGCCAACTCCCCGATTCCATGTACGCCCTGTTCCCCGCCTTCGTCTCGTCGCTCTTCCTGTTCTACGGCGTCTACGTCGTGACCACGCGCGGCCGCACGCGAGCGAGCCTGGCGTTTCTCGGCATGACAACGCTCACATGCCTGTGGCAGGGCATCTGGGCGTTCCTCTTCCAAACGCACGACGTCGGCACGGCCCAGGTGCTTGCCAAGCTGGGCTGGATCGCCATCCTGATCATGCCGACCATGCTGTATCACTTTGCGGTGGAGGTGGCCGAAGCCCCGGGCGAGCGGCACTGGCTCCTGGCCGCCTATGCACTGGACGCCGCGCTGATCGGCTTGCTGCTGACCACCAACCTGGTCATCGATGGCGTGCATCAGTTCCACTTCGGTTTCTATCCAAAGGCTGGCGCGCTGGAGGCCTTGCATATCGCCCAGACGGCGGCGCTGGTCACGCGCGGCATGTGGGTGCTCTACCGCGAGCAGCGGCATGCCACCGCAGAAAAGCGCAAACGGTTGCTGACGTGCCTGATCGGTGTGGGGCTGATTTCTCTGGCGGCGGCCGACTACGCGGTCAACTACGGCATTGCGTTCTACCCGCCGGGCGTGCTCCCGCTGGCCGTTGCGCTGGGCATCATCGCCGTGGGTGTGGTCAAGTTCGACCTGATGCGCCCTTACGCGCTGGCCGCCACCGTTGCGCACGAGGTCCGCACGCCGCTGACCACCATCCGTTTGCAAGCCGCCGAAATTGCCCGCGCCTGGCCTGATGTGTACCGCGGCTATCTGCTTGCCATCGACAACGGCCTGTGCCAGCCGCCGCAGCATCCGGCCATGCTGGATCGCCTGTCCAAGCTGGCGGGTGCCATCACGTCGGAAGTCGCGTCCGCGCACAGCGTGATCGAAATGGCATTGGCCTCCGTCACGCTGGAGCGTCTCGACCGCCGCACGTTCGCGGCCCACTCGCTGCGCGAATGCGTGGAGACCGCCGTGGCGCAGTATCCGTTCCAGGCGGGTGAGCGCGAACGCGTGCACGTGCAGGCGTTCAACGCCGACTGGCGGTTCGTTGGCTCCGACACGCTGCTCGTGTATGTGCTGTTCAACCTGCTGAAGAACGCCCTGCATGCCATCCAGATCGCGCGCAAGGGGCACATCGAAATCTCCGCCCGCCAGGATGGCGACAGCTACATGCTCGTGGTGCGCGACAGCGCCACCGGCATTCCGCCCAGCGTGCAGCGCCGCATCTTTGACCCGTTCTTCTCCACCAAGCATGTCGGCAAGGGCTCGGGCGTGGGGTTGACGTTCTGCCGCCGCGTCATGCAGGCATTCGGGGGGCGCATCCAATGTGAATCCGTGGTTGGGGAATACACGCTGTTCTCCATGCGGTTTCCCCAACCGCCTGCTATCTGACGTTTACACCTTTAGAACGTCAGGACGCGTGTGCCAGCTCCGGCAGCGTGTCCAGTTCGTACGCCTTCACACGCATGCGCACGTGCTCCGGCAACCGCTGGATGACGCGCTCGGCGTTGGCGCACACCACCTGCTGATACCCCAGCGACACCAGCCGCCCGCCTGAAACGAACCGGAACACCATGTAGAACGAGCACGGCTGCACCCGGAAGGTGTTCAGATGGCATTCCACGCGCTGAAAGGGGAATGTCTCTTCAACGAATTCCTGATGCGCCAGCTTGGTCACGAAGATCACACGTCCGCTCATGAGCAGCTCAGCGTCAATGCATTCGTGGAACCAGCGCTCGCGCACCACGCCCTGCCACTCGAAATACCGGGCGAAATACGTGTTGGCGTAGGCGTTGGAATCCTTCAAATAGACATCGAAGGCGTACTGGAAGGTCTGCTGCGCAGAAATGGCTTTGGGCAGCTCGGCATTGCGCAGATAGTGGTCGACGACTGTGGCAATGGATTGGCCTGTCGGCATCGCATACTCCAAGAATGGAATTGGCTGCTGGCGGCAGCCGCGCATGCGCGGTGGTCCCGCGCATGTGTCCATTCTTCCGATGCACTTGCCATTGCGTAACAAGGCAATGGCGTAGCCCTACGAACGGGCGGTCTACTCCCCGCCCACAACGCTGCGCAGACCCGGCGGACTCTGTTGAAAGCGGAACGTATTACGTCCGCTGCGCTTGGCATCGTAGAGCGCCGCGTCGGCCCACTCGAACACCACGTGCAGGCGTTCGTCGCCCGGTGTGAGTGTGACAGCGCCAGCTGACAACGTGACGTACGGTGCGGCGACGGACGCCGCGTGCGGTTCGGCACGTTCGGCCACCAAGGCCACGGCGCGGGCCACGGCCTGGCGGGCGTCATCGCGGTTCAGATCGAACAGCATGGCGACGAATTCTTCGCCACCCACGCGGGCAATGAAGTCGTCGGGGTGACGGCATGCCGTGGCCAGCGTGTCAGCCACCATGCGCAGGCATTCGTCGCCTCGCAGATGTCCGTAGGTATCGTTGTATTGCTTGAAGCAGTCGATATCGAACAGCGCCAGCGTGACGGGTCGATTGTCGCGCCGGGCATGGTCGAACAGGCGAGGGGCCTGCGTTTCAAAGAAGCGGCGGTTGAACAGGTGTGTGAGCGCGTCGCGGTTGACGTCATCCTCGAGCACAGTCAGCAAGGCCTGCGTGCGCTGCAGTTCGCTGCGCAGGGCATTCTGGGCGCTGGCCATGCCGGCGCGCTGCAACTGCTCTACCGTCACGTCGCGCAACAGCAGGAAGACGCCGGCGTGCCGGCCGCGCGCGTCGCTCAGGCCTTCAAGCGTGACTTCCAGCGTGCGCCCCGTCTCGGGCAGCCAGACCTGATGGCGGTTGGGCAGGCGAGTCCGCTCGAATTCGCGCAGGATGCCGGCCACGTCCAGCACGGCGGGCGGCATTGCATGCACCCGGGCAGTCGGCAACAGGTATCGCGCGGCAGCGTTGATGCTCGCGATGGAGCCGTCGCGGGCCAGCACGATGCAACCGTCACGCATGGCTTCGATGATCTTGCCGCGTGCATACGCGGCGGTATCCCGCAGGCGTGGCCGCAGGACGATCCACCCGAGCAATGCGGTGCTGACGGCAAAGGTGGCGGGGGTCAGGTCACCGCCCAACGCCGTCGTCCAGCGTTGCAGATAGGCGAGATGCGCGACCAGCGGCAGCAATTGCCCGATGACGAGCGCCAGCCGCACCTGCGTGCGCGATGAAACGTAAAGGTCCGAGGCGGCTTCGTCGATGGGCAGCACCAACAGCACAAGACTGATGGCCAGCAGCACGTAGTTGTAGGCGGTGCCGAGCCAGAACATGCGCCCGTGGTCGAACACCGCACGCTTTGCACCATCAAGGACGACGAAGCGCGAATCCAGCCATACCAGGTGGTGCAACTCATTGGTGGCGACCAGCCCGATGAAGGCGACGGCCACCAGCAGCATCAGCACCCAGCCCGCACGCACCAGCGGCAATGCGTTCAGCTCGGGCCGGATGAGGCCAACGACCATGCGCAGCCACGCGGCCGGCACCATCATGATCCCGAGGTACGCGACCTTGGCCCAGCCCACGCGCGCGGGCATGTCGAAGGTAACCACCTCCATGAGGCGCGCGCCGCTCCACAGCGCGGTGCCGAGCGCGAGCAGCATGAAGGCGGAAACCTCCGCGTCGTCCCGGCGCGGCCATGACAAGCCGATCAGCGCGATGGAGACAAGCGCAGCGCAAGCCAGTGCGGCGATCAGCATGATGGGCACGCCGGGCGCGCAGGGCGATGCCGGCGAATGGCGACGCCAGCCGGTTGGTCCACGTGTATTCCCCGTTGGTTTGTTGTTCTTGCAGTGTATCGGGCGCGGTTGTCGGGTGAATGACCGCGTGTTGCGCCCCGATTAGCCGCCGATTCTATCGGCTGGAAATGTAAAAACTGAAGGCCCGTGCGGCTTTGCGGCGCCCGGCTGCGCCGTTGCGTGCCGGCATGCGTATATCGATCTGCCAATGAATTCGTTTGCGCAGCGCAACAATCCCCCTACGCTTGATCCCCTAAAAATCATCTGGGGGTTGTCATGCAAGCAAGCGTTTCGCGCGCATTCTCGTTGTCGGGTCTGGCGCTGGCGTTGGCAAAATCGTCGCGCCAGGCGGTGGGGGTGGTCATCGGGGCCGCGCTCGCGGTGGCCGTGCTGCACGCGCCGCAAGCCCACGCCGACAAACTGGACGACATCAAGAAGGCGGGCGTGCTGCGCGTGGGCGTGTTCGACGCCAATCCGCCATTCGGATACGCGGATGCCAAGACGGGTCAACCCGTTGGGTTGGACGTGGACTACGCGCAGGAAATTGCCAACAAGCTGGGCGTCAAGCTGGAGTTGCGCGCCACCAACCCGGCCAACCGCGTGCCGCTGCTCACGTCCGGCAAGGTCGATATCGTGGCCGCCAACTTCACCATTACCGACGAGCGCAAAAAGCAGATTGAATTCAGCACGCCGTACTTCGCCAGCGGCCTGCAGTTCATCGCCAAGAAGGGTGTGCTCAAGCAGCCGGACGATCTGAAGAAAGACGGCATCCGCCTGGGCGTGGACAAGGGCACCACGCAGGAAACCACGCTGCGCGAAGGCTATCCCAACGCCCGCGTGATTGCCTATGACGATTCGCCGCTCGCGCTCACCGCACTGCGCACCGGTGCCATCCAGGCATTTGCACAGGATGGCGCCAAGCTGGGCGCGCTGCTGGCCACGTTGCCCAACCGCAGCGAACTGGAGATCTCGCCGTTCGTGCTGACGCGCGAGTACATGGGCATCGGTGTACCGAAGGGTGAAACCAAGCTGACGGCCACCATCGACCAGATCCTGCAAGGTCTTGAAAAGGACGGCACCGCCGGCCGCATCTATGACCGCTGGTTCGGTCCGAAGAGCGCAGCCCCGCTACCGCGCGACTTCATCATCGGCAGCACCAAGTGAGCTTGAGCCTGCCGGCCCTCCTCCAGCCCCTGCCGCCGCGTTATCTCGGCTGGATGCTGGAGGGCTTTGGGATGACGCTGCTGGTGTCGGCGGCTGCCATCGCGGGCGGGCTGGTCATTGGCCTGCTCCTGACGGCGCTGCGCGCGAGTGCTCAGCCGTGGCTGCACTTGCCGGCCCGCGCGCTGGTGGCCTTCCTGCGCAAGACGCCGTTATTGGTCCAATTGTTCTTCTGGTATTTCGGCGCGGCGCAATTGCTGGGCGAAGACGTGGTCGGGGCCATCACCGGCTGGGGCGGCATCGCCGTGGGTGCCTGGCGATTGCCTGCGCCGTCGTTCGAATTTCTGGCGGCGGCGTTCGGCATCGCGCTGTACGCCGGCGCGTTCTTCTCGGAAGAGCTGCGCGCCGGCATTCGGGCGGTGCCGCGCGGGCAGCGTGAGGCCGCGCTATCGCTGGGTTTCACGCCGCGTGCCGCCTTCCTGCGCGTAGTGCTGCCGCAGGCGCTGCGTGTGTCGGCGCTGCCGCTGCTGGGGCAATGTGCCAACACCATCAAGAACACCTCGCTCGCCATGGGTATCGGACTGGCCGAACTTGCGTATAGCGCGCGGCAGGTGGAGACCGACACGCTGCTCGCCTTCCAGGCCTTTGCCGTGGCAACCGTGCTGTATGCCGGAGTGATTCTGTTGCTGCAATGGGTGGCGCCCCTCGTGCTGCGGCGGCTTGGCTGGACATCGGCATTGACGCTGCCGGACGGAGCCCCCGCGTGACGATGGAAGCTGTACTCCTGCACCTGCGTTACCTGCTGATCGGACCGTATCCGAATGGTCCGCTGGCCGGGGCGGCGCTCACGTTGTGGATGGCGCTGTGGGCCTGCGTGACGGCCACGGCATCGGGCGTCGGTTGTGCGCTGTTGCTGGACAGGCTCGACGCCACGCCGGGCTTGCGCCGGTTGGCGCGCCTGCTGCGCGGGCTGCTGGCCACGCTGCGGGCCATCCCGGTACTCATGCTGATGTTCTGGGCGTACTTTCTGATCCCCATGGCCCTGGGCGTGTCGGTGCCGGAAACCGCCACGGTGGTCGCCGCGCTTGCCGCCGTGGGCGCGGCCTACATCGCCCAAAGCATGGAAGCCGGCTTGCGTGCCGTCGGTGCCGGGCAGCGCAATGCGGCGCTGGCGCTGGGCATGTCGTCCCCACAGGCGCTGCTGACCGTGGTGCTGCCGCAGGCGTGGCGCATCATGCTGCCGTCACTCGCCAACCAATGGGTATCGACGGTCAAGGACACATCGCTGGCGTATATCGTGGGCGTGGTGGAACTGTCCACCGCCGCCAGTCAGGTCAACAGCCGCACGGTGGCCTACCCGGCCGAGGTGTTCGGCGCGGTGGCCGTGCTGTATTTCCTGCTGTGCACCGGCATCGAGGCCTTGCCCAATTGGTTGCGTACAGGCCCCCGCACGCCTGCGGCGCAACCGGCCCCCATGTCGACCTGGCAACGCTTTTTGCGCTGGCGCGAACGCCCTGTTTCTGATGCCGTGACTTAGGTCACATCGCTATCGTGGGTTCACAAAACGTCGGTATCATCGAGAACATGACCGATACCCGCGCCACTACCCATCTCTATCCCGCGCACGACCTGGCGATCTGCACCGACGCCAACACTGCCGTCGAGCGCATCACCGCCATCTACGAGCGCTCCGCGCAGGCGATCCGCGATCGCTTCCACGCCTTTGCGCGCGGCGAGGATTGCAGCGAAGACCTCGCCGCCTGCTATCCGTACCTCGGCATCACCGTCGACCCCAAAACGCTGGTGAGCGACGCGCGGCCGGCGTGGGGCACAGTGGCGTATCCCGGCGTGTACGGCACGACGCTCACGCGCCCGGACCTCTTCCGTGACTACTACCGCGTGCAGATCGAGCGCCTCCTGCACTATCACAACAGCCCCGTCGTGGTGGGCGTAAGCAACCGGCCAATTCCGCTGCCGTTCGTGGTGGAAGCGTCGACGGTGGACATCACGCCGGAACAGGCGCGCGCGCTCGGCGGTGCGTTCACGCTGCCCGACCTTGCGCAGATCGACGATTCCATTGCCAACGGCACATACCGCCCGGTTGGTGATGAACCGCAGCCCTTGTCGATGTTCACGGCCGAGCGCGTCGACCTGGCCCTGCAGCGCCTGTACCACTACACCGCCACGCACCCGAAGCACTTCCAGCGCTTCGTGCTGTTCACCAACTACCAGCGCTACGTCGATGAGTTTGCCGCCCTCGGCCGCAAGCTCATGGAGGACGGCAACGACGAGGGCTACATCCGCTTTGTCGAACCCGGCGACACCGAGCACGACCTCGGCATGCCTGCGCCGGACGACTCCCACCGCATCAAGGGCCTCCCCCAGATGCCCGCCTACCACCTGGTGCGCGAAGACCGCCTGGGCGTGACGCTGGTGAACATCGGCGTGGGCCCGTCCAACGCGAAGACCATCACCGATCATCTGGCCGTGCTGCGTCCGCACTGCTGGATGATGATCGGCCACTGCGGCGGCCTGCGGCGTTCACAGCAGCTGGGCGACTACGTGCTCGCCCACGCCTATGTGCGCGACGACCACGTGCTCGACCAGGACCTGCCGCCGTGGGTGCCCGTGCCGCCCATCGCGGAGATCCAGGTGGCGCTGCAGGAGGCCGTGGCGCGCATCACGGGGCTGTCGGGCGCCGACATGAAGTCGCGCATGCGCACCGGCACGGTGGTCTCCACCGACGACCGCAACTGGGAGCTGAAGTACCAGGCGCTGTACAGCCGCTTCAACCAGTCGCGCGCGATTGCCATCGACATGGAAAGCGCGACGATTGCCGCCAACGGCTTCCGCCTGCGCGTGCCCTACGGCACCCTGCTGTGCGTGTCCGACAAGCCGCTGCATGGCGAACTGAAGCTGCGCGGCATGGCCAACCTGTTCTACCGTCAGCGTGTCAGCCAGCATTTGGACATCGGCATGGAGGCCGTGCGCCTGTTGCGCGAAAGCGGGGTTGAAGCGCTCCACTCGCGCAAGCTGCGCAGCTTTGACGAGCCCGCGTTCCGGTAGCGCGGGTCAGTGCGGCTGAGTGCGGGCGCTCCTCCGGCAGTGCTTCGGCCTGCTGACGCACGCGCTCTGAGCCACCACTGCGTTCAAGCCGCGCGAAACAACCCATGCAGGCCGAGCGGCGCCACGCCGTTCAGGCTTGCCGTGGCGACAGGCCCAGCGGAAACATTCCGTGCATCGAACGCCGTCAGCCTCGTACAGCCGGCATCCACATCGAATACCGTTCCGATCAGCCAACCCTCGCCTTCACGGGCGCTGGCCGATGCCGGCACGAACACGTGTTCTTCCACCAGCGTGCAGTGCCCGAAGCGGTATTGCTCGGCCTGCCCTGACTCCGTATCGACGCGCATGACGGTGTCGAAGCTGTGCAACGCCTGTGGGCCGCCATCCGACGATGGCGCCGTGTGGGCCACCATGAACAATGCGCGATGTCGCTGCGCGGTGCGCCGCGTGTCGATCTTCGGGAATTCGGCCACGTGCGCGGTGCTGAACTGCTCAGCCCGACCCGTTCGCAAGTTGAGTTGCACCTGCGTGTAGCGCGCACCGGGCGATGGGCGAATCTGCCCGCGCATCAATTCACGCAGCGACGTGGTGACGACCGAGGCGTCGTCCGAGCGGATGTAGTCAAAGTGGATCTCCTGCCCATCTGGCGAAGACCACGCATTGCCGAGGTGGAAGACGAAGCCTGCCGGCAACTCCAGCCAGCGCATGCGCGTGACGTCGTCTTTGTCGAGCACGAGCACGCGCATGCCCAGCTGCGGCCGCCAGACATGGGAATCGAGAAACGACATGCCGGCGTGCGACCGCTCCACGTCGTACACGAACGGCGGCAGCAGAAACACCAGGTGGCGCTGCGTCACGGCAAAGTCGTGCACCATCGCCATGTTCGGAACCTTGATGGACTCCACGCGCTTGAGTGCGCCGTCTGCACCCACGCAGTACACGGTCAGCAGACCGGCCGCGCTGCTCACGCCAAAATTCCACAGCGTGCCGTCCGGCTCGACCTTGGGATGGGCGGAAAACGGCATGCCCTTGTAGTCGTCGCGCCAGGTCTGTACGCCCAGCGTGCGCAGCGAATCCGGATCGACACGCGTGGCCGAGCCGCCTTCCCACAGCGCGAGCATCTCGTCGCCGTGCATCACCAGGCTCGTGTTGGCAACGTTGATGCTGTCGGGCGAGGTTGCCGGCTCCATGTCCGGGCTGGCGGTGCCGAACGTCGCGCGCAACGGCCGGCCGGCGGTGGTTTCGGCGACGAACTTGTCGGTGCGCACGAACACGCCGCGGTGCGTCACGCCCTGCTCGCTGATGTCGTAGCGCTGGATCAGGCCGTCGCCATCAAAGAGATGGTGATAACGCACGCCGCCGATCTCGTGCCGTGCCGGGCCATTTCGGTAGAACGCACCGCGCAACGCAGGTGGGAACATGCCGTCCACCTTTGCCTCGCGGGTCGGCATGTCGGCGCCGACACCCTGGTAACCGGCAAGCCATGGAGTTTGCGCGCGAGCTGCTGCAAACCCGGCAGCCCACGGGTCGGGGGTGGCGGCCATCACGTCGGTCAAGGTCAAACCAAAGGGTGCGGCGCCCAAGGCCGCAAGAAAGGATCGGCGTTGCATGACGGGCCCTCGCTCAGCATCAGTGCAGGTGGATCGTCACGCGCTGGTCGCCCTGCACGTCGATGGCGGCGTCGTCAAATGCGGGCGGACCGAAGCGGCCACGTGCATCGCGGCTGAAACCGTAGGGCTCGATGGGAATGCCGGCCGGGTTGGTGCCAAGTTTGCCGTCGTTATTCGCGTCATGAAAGACCGACAACGCGTAGCGCCCCGCCGGCAAATCTGCATACACGAAGGTCACGTTGCCGCCCGAAACGCTATCGAGCGCGGCAATGTCAGCGCGGACGGCGGAATCGGCCTTCAGCCAGCCCGCAGCGTCGCGGAACATCGCGGCGCGTACCGCGCCTTGGCGCCCTTGTGCGCCCTCCACCACCACGGTCAGGGTCGCGGCGGAAGCGCTCGCCGCGAGCGTCGTCACGAGCAGGGGCACCGCAATGCGCGGTAGAGAAAACAGGGCAGTCATTAACCTCTCCTGAATGGCCGCCGCTACGTCGATAGGCCGGCGGTCAGGAGTCAATTTAGGCGGAGGCCCTGCCGCGGGCAGCCCGCATGCGACGAAGTGCGGATGCGTGGGCGCAAACGGTAGTTTCGGGGCGACGAATGCATTGCAAGGCCTCGGGATCGGGCTGCATGCACTAATGAAAACGCCCGCCGGAGTGGGCGGGCGCTTATGACGTTGGGGGCTAGTGCGGCAAGCTGGACAAACGGTGCTCGGCTAGCAGCACGCTGGCGCTCAACGCAAGCTGGGGCGAGATGAAACCTTCTGGCATCTCGATGTCTTCCCAGTCGCGCACGATATGACCAGCGCGGCAAATCTGGAAACGGGCCGTCCAGCGATGATCGTCGCGTTGCAGCGGATCAACGAAGATGACATGCGCGCCATGTGTCACTTCCTGAATCGGCATTGTGGTTCCCCGTAGTTGATCGTTGGAAGACCACCTTAGCAAAGGCCCGTGACACAAATCTGTCCGCCGCTCACCTACAAATGGGGGAGGGCGCACCTCAACCGACCAGCGGATCGGGCCGCGCCGACGAGCGCGTTCCTGGCAGGGGATGGTTATTCGGGCCGTAATACGTAAACACTGCAGAGAATTTGACCGTGCCCGTTTGGTTGGCACGTGCGGCGTGGAAGGTGTTGCAGTGGAACAGCAGTACATCACCGGGCAGCAGCGGCACGGGACGCGCGGTGTCGATCAGCGCCCGGTTCTCCGGCAATTCCTGGCGCAAGAACAGCTTGGCGTCGAACCGGTCGGCGGGCAGGTCAAGGTTGTGGCTGCCCGGAATGACCCACAGACAACCGTTGTCGACCGTCTCCTCCACCAGGGCCAGCCATGACGACACGAGTTCGTTCCGTGCGAACGACCAATAACGGCTGTCGCGGTGCCAATGTGTGGCGGTGCCAAACGCTGGGTGTTTGGTCATCACGCAATTGTGGTGCGCGAGCGAAAGGTGGACGGGGCCACCGATCAGTTGCGCGATCGCGGCGGCCACGCGCGGGTCGCGTGCCCACTCCGTATAAGGCGTGCCGCGCGAATCGGCGTCGAGCAGGCGGCGCACTGTCTGGCCGCCCTCGGCCTCGCGCGAGAGGGGTGCGCCGGCATAGCCGACGTCAGTCTCCAGCTCCACTGGTGCCGCCGCGCGGGCCAGCCCGTCCTGCGCGGCTGCAAGCAACGCGGCGCTCACTTGCTGGCTGGCGAAGCCCCGCAACACGACGTAGCCGTGCTCTTTGAAAAAGGCTTGCTGATCGTCGGAAAGCGGGCGTACCTGGGCGGCGGTGGGGGCAGACGCAGACATGTCGAAAAGAGCGTACGAAGACGGCGAAAGACAACGAGTGTAACGCGCCGCCGTATGCGTTGCAGGCCTCACACGCGACCGGCCTGCGCAGGATCAAACGCGGTATGTGTCGTCCTGCCCGAGCCTTACCAAAACGCCTGCTGGCCGGACAATCGGAAATACTTCGCGATCACCATCAAACCGAGCAGGCGCTCCTGGTCACGGTTCAGGAACTGCGCCACCCACCGGTTGGCGTTACGGACGATGGCGAGCGCATCGCCCGGGTATTTCCGGTAATGGTCCATTTTCTCCTGGAGGTCGGAATAATCATCCTTCAGCAGAACATAATGGACTTCCGGGATCAGCCTCCCCTCCATGAACCACGTCTCATATCGGGGCCGCCGCATGAAGCAAAGCGAATTGGACGCCATGATCCATTTCAAATTCGTTGCAACGTCGTTCCCCTCGACGCTGACAATGAATTGATATCGCAATTGCTCCGCAATCGTCATGGGCGATTTGTAAGTCGCCCTTCCCATCTCCGATTTCCGAGTATCGCCGATATTGACGTTTGGAAGGTCGTGGCACCGCTCAACAAACGCTTTGCGATGCTCCTGATGGCAAGGACCGCGGAAAACCGCCATGGGCTTCTTGTCGTGGAAGGCGATCGTGTCGCGTGCCAGCGAAAAATGCCGGATGGCGTCGAGCTTCAGCAGAATCCCGTTATGGGGGCTAGTCTTGATCGGCCGGCTCTTTACGAACGCCGGGTGGTTCGGCTCAGCGGTCACGTCCCCGCAGTCGTAGTCAAAGCTGTAGCCCGGGCCAAAATAATCCATCAGATCAACGAGATCATAGAAATAGGTGCTCCCTATTTCACAATCTTTGTTGACAATGGTGCTGGTGGAGGATTTCAACAAGAACTTTGAATACTCCACGGCATTCTTGCTGGGGTCGAATGTTTCAGAAACCGAGTTGTAATAACTCAATCGATCAAAGACGTCCTGCATACGCCGCTGATCGCTTTTCCTTTTCAGAATCGCTTCAGCTCTTCCATTTTTTGTAGCACGGGCGAGAAAATGGCTGGAGGCATTCGAAAAGTAATACCAGAATTTTCTTGCAGAGACCCTGCTCAAACGGTACGTGAGATGACGCATGAACCAAAAGATGCCGCAAAAATAAACTTCGGGGCGCTGCTTTTCGGGTGAAAAATTTGAAGCCCCAACGTGCAGATGAAGTGGCGCATAAACCACTCAAAATTTGCCGCCGATGCAGCCGATCGCGCGCCCCCTTTAAGACAGCACGTCGGCCCTGTCGGTGCATCGCATCCGCGGCGGACCTCACTGTACCGTAAGAATCCTGCGGCTCAGCCCTGCCCGAGACGATTCCTGACGCCGAGCCCTCGGCTTGCGTACGGTGCGCATTGGCCGCCGCATGGCCGTTGTCGTGACGTCACACTTTTGTGTCATCCGAGGCTGGCGAGCCATCGGTACTGCGGCCACTGCATGGAACGCGGGCACGCATGCGCCCGCGCGCGTTCTTGTTACTGAATCTCCAGGGCCGTCACGGTCAGTGCGCCATTCACTTTCTCCGCAACAAACCGAACTTTGCTGCCGACCTGCACTTTGCCAAGCATGGCCGGATTCTGGACGCGAAAGACCATCGTCATCGGCTCCATGCCAAGGTTGTTGAGGGGACCATGCTTGATGATCAGCTTGCCCGCAGCGGTGTCGATCTTCTTGATCTCGCCTTCTGACATGGGGGCGGCAGCGGTGGCCGCAGACGCAAAGGCAGCGTCTTCCGCTGCGTGGACGAACGGCGCGCCGGCCAGCAGCGCGGTCAGCATCAGGGCGTGACGAAACATGTTGGGCTCCTTGTCGAACGAGATGGTTGGGGAGGGGTCAGGACTTGTTGCCGCGCACTTGCACGGCGCCGCGCATGCCGGCCTCGAAATGCCCAGGCTGCAGACACGCAAACTCCACCGGGCCGGTGCGCGTGAAGTGCCAGACGATCTCGCCGCGCTGGCCCGGGTCAACGGTGACGGCGTTGGCGTCGGCGTGCTCCATCTCGGGGTGCTTGCGCATCTGCTCGGCGTGGGCAACGAGATCGGCCGGCGTGCCCAGCGTCATCTCATGCCGCACCTGCCCGCTGTTGATGACTTCGAAGCGGATGGTCTCGCCGCGCTGAACGGTGATCTGCGCGGGCGTGAAGCGCATGGTGTCGGTCATGTCGACGTGCACCGTGCGCGTGATGCGGGTGGCGTCGCCGGGTTCACCGATTGCGGCATTGCCATGGTCATGCTCGCCGGCGTGATTGCCGGAGGCGTTGACGATGGCGGCTATCGACATCAGCGCGGCCAGGAAGGTGGAACGGATCAGATTGCGTTGCATGTTCGGTCTCGGTTTCGTATTGGATGTGGATTGAGGCATCGCTCAGTCGTCGATGCTGGAGCCGGTGTATTCGTAGGCGACGGTGCCCTTGGGGTGCTTGTACCAACCGGGGTCTTCATAACTGTTGCGCGGCAGATCTCGGCGCACCTTCATCACCGTGAACATGCCGCCCATTTCAATGGCGCCAAACGGGCCCTGCCCCGTCATCATGGGGAGCGTGTTGTCGGGCAGCGGCATTTCCATCTCGCCCATGTCGGCCATGCCGGCCTGGCCCATGCCCATGTAGTCAGGCACCAGCGCGTTCATCTTCTTGGCGAGGTCTTTCTGCTGCACGCCGATCATGGTCGGCACGTTGTGCCCCATCGCGTTCATCGTGTGGTGCGACTTGTGGCAGTGGAAGGCCCAATCGCCGGGGTTGTCTGCGATGAACTCGATGGCGCGCATCTGGCCCACGGCAATGTCCGTCGTCACCTCCGGCCAGCGCGCGCTGGGCTGAACCCAGCCGCCGTCTGTGCCGGCCACTTCGAAGGTGTGGCCATGCAGGTGCATCGGGTGGTTCGTCATCGTGAGGTTGCCCATGCGGATGCGCACGCGGTCGCCCAGACGCACCGGCAACGGGTCGATGCCGGGGAAGACGCGGCTGTTCCACGTCCACATGTTGAAGTCGGTCATCTCGGCCACGCGCGGCGTGTAGGAGCCGGGGTCGATGTCGTACGAGGCAAGCAGGAAGACGAAGTCGCGGTCGACGCGGTGCTGCGCCGGGTCTTTCGGATGCACGACGATCAAGCCCATCATGCCCATCGCCATCTGCACCATCTCGTCGGAATGCGGGTGGTACATGAAGGTGCCGGACTTCTTCATCTCGAACTCGTAGACGAAGGTCCTGCCCGGTGGAATGTGCGGCTGCGACAGGCCACCCACACCGTCCATGCCGGCGGGCAGGATCATGCCGTGCCAGTGCACCGTGGTGTGCTCGGGCAGCTTGTTGGTGACGAAGATGCGCACGCGATCGCCTTCCACGCATTCGATCGTCGGGCCGGGGCTCTGGCCGTTGTAGCCCCAGAGGTGGCCCGTCATGCCGGGCGCGAATTCGCGCTCGACCGGTTCGGCCACGAGGTGGAACTCCTTCCAGCCGCCGCGCATGCGCCATGGCAGCGTCCAACCGTTGAGGGTCACGACGGGGTTGTAGGGCCGGCCGTTGGGCGGCGCGTGCGGCGGCTGCGTGGCGGGCTTCGATTGAAGCGGTGCTTCGGGCAGCGAGGCCGCGCCAGCGCGCGAGACCATCGCCGCGCCCAGCATGGCCGCGCCCGTGCCGCCGAGAAATTGACGTCGGGAAACCATGTTCAATGTCCTTGAGGAGGGTTCGGCGCTGTGGTGGCCGCATTCGCTTCAGCCGTCGGCAGCTTGCCGCCCAGCGCCATCTGCAGGTCGGTCTGTGCAATCCAGTAACCGCGGAGCGCGTCGATGTAGCCGTTCACGGCATTCGCCTGCTCGCGCGCATCGGCCAGCAGTTCGAACACACTCACGAGCATGCCGTTGTAGCGCAGCAGCATCTCGTCGGAGATGCGCTTGCGCACGGGTACGACCTCGTCGCGGTAGTGGCGCGTGAGGTCGTATGCGGTCTGGTAGCGCACGTACGATTCGCGCACTTCAGAACGCGCACGCACAGCCATGTCGGCAAGCTGATCGGCGGCCTGCATGTAGATCGACTGCGCACGTGCCACGCGGGCGCCGCCCCAGTCGAACAGCGGGATCTCGATGCTGATCTCGTAGCCCGTTTCGCGTAGCTCGTTGGATTTGCTGTTGCGCACGTAGCCGAGATCCAGCACGTTGATGAAGCGCGTAGCCTGCGTGAGCCCCAGCGACGATGCCAACCCCTCGACCTGCAACTTGCCCGCCTGGATATCGAGCCGGTTGCGCAGCGCATAGGCCTCGATCTGCTGCAGTTCAGGGCGATCCTTCGGCAGGTCGGGCAGCCGTTCCGGCAGCTTGAAGTCGGTATCTGCGCCCCATACACCCAGCAGGCGGATCAACGCTTCGCGCTCGGCCTGCGCCTGCTGGCGCGCGCGCGCCAAGGTGGCGGTGGCCTCTGCATAGAAAGCGTGCTCACGCGCGCGATCCAGCTTGCTGAAGTTGCCCGCAGACGCCAGGCGCTTGGCGAACTCGGCCCCGGCTTCGGCGGCTTGCTGAACCTGCTCGGCATAGCGCGCAGATTGCTCCGCAGCGACGGCATTGACGTATGCGCGGCGTGTCTCTGCGGCCACCTGCAGCATCCGGTTGGCGACCAGCAACTTGGTCTGCTCGAAGTAACGGCCTTCGATGCGCGTGGCCATCGGCAACGTCAGCAGGTTCAGGAACGACAGCGAGAACGTGCGCTCGATCGACAAGTCGCCGCCGCGGCGCGTGCGCTTGAAACTGAAACCGGGATTCGGCAAGCGGCTGGCCTGCACGAGCGCGGCTTCGGACAAGCCCAGCTCCGCATACGAAGCCTGCAGACCACGGTTGTTCAGCAGTGCGATCTGCACGGCAGTGTCCATCGTCAGGGGCTGGGCGAGCAGCTCGCGCGTGCGTTGCGCGGCGCTGTCGCGTGCTTCCGGTGAACGCTGCCACGTGGCGTCTTTCCCGAGCCTTTCGCGCGCCACATCGGCAACGGTCTTGAAGCCGCTGTCTTGCGTGATGGTGGCGCAGCCGCCCAGCAGCAGCGTGGCGGCCAGCGCCCACAGGACAAGGCGGCATGTGGATGGTTTGAGCACGGTGCCTCCTAGTGGTGATGCATGCCGGGCATGGACTCGCCGGCAGGCTTGTTGGAGGAAGCGGCCGGCGCGCTCGCGGGCAGGCTGTGTCCTGCGTGGCTGCCATGCGCCGCGCCGCCGGGCTGGGGCCTCACGGCCGCGTTGGTCTCGCGCCAGGGTGCGGGTCCGGTATCGCGATACGCGTGATAACTGTCGAATGTGCGCGGCGCGGCTATGTCCGGCACAGCGGCGTCCGCGTTCAGTGGATCAGTGGGGGAAGCTGTCGGCGCAGACGCTCCGCCCTGCGCCAAAACCCATGGCGGCGCCAACGCCAGCAGCGCGGCGGCCACGAACCATCGTGTGAAAAGCATGAGAAACCTCGATCAGGCGTGATGACATACGGCCGCGTGTCGTGCACGGAGCCGCAGAACCAGAGGCCAGCCCGCTCTATGGACGGACTGGTGGCGTCAAACGCGAATCGAGGGTGGACGTTGAAGCGCTTCGGGAATGAAGCTGCGGAAGGAAACGGCGAGGCCACGCGGCGCAGCGGCCGGCAGCTTGATCAGCGGCACACCAAGACTGGCGGCCAAGGGGACGACCGAACCGAGCGAACACGTCGCGCAGATCGGGCAGGTCTTGCAGTGGGACTGGGCCGGCGCTTTCGACTCGGCGCCGGAAGCCATGGCGTCTTCGTGCTCATGGCAGGCACCGAAAATGACGGCACCGTCCTCCGGCGCGGCCATGACAACCGCCGCATCGTCCATTGCACCGCCGCGCGCCATCATGGCCGTCGCGGCAAACCCTTGCAGGGGCAGTGCCAGGACGACCAGCCAGAGCAGGAGGCGGGTCAGCAAGCGGTGCATGGAAAACCGGATGGGCTGAAAATCGTTTGCGGCGGAAGGCGCTAGTGTAGCGCGATACCATCAAATTTCACGCAATGCAGCACAACGTGCGCCGCGCACGGCACAATGGCTGGCAGTTGCGTACCCATTTCTGCGCGCCCTGCTTTCCCCATCATTTCTGCTTCAACGCCCCATGAATACGCAATCCCACCAGCTCAGCATGACCGTGCTGATGACGCCCGACATGGCCAATTTTTCCGGCAACGTGCACGGCGGCCACATCCTCAAGTTTCTCGATCAGGTTGCGTATGCATGCGCGAGCCGCTATGCCGGCCGCTATGTGGTCACGCTGTCGGTGGACCAGGTAGTGTTCCGCCAGCCGATTCACGTGGGTGAACTGGTGACGTTCCTGGCGTCGGTCAACTACACCGGCCGCACGTCGATGGAAATCGGCATCAAGGTGGTCACCGAGAACATCCGCAACCAGGTCGTGCGCCATACCAACAGTTGCTACTTCACGATGGTGGCTGTCGATGACGACGGCAAACCGGCCGACGTACCGCCGCTGATGCCCGCCAACGCAGAGGAAAAGGAACGCTTTGAAGCCGCGCAGCAGCGCCGCGCCCTGCGTCAGGAAATGGAAGCCCGGCACAAGGCGATCAAGGCGACCTACGGCCCGTCCGGCACGCGCAACTAAGCGCGCATTGAAATCGGCAGCGCGGCGGCACCGCTTGTCGCGCCTGCGTGCCTACGCAGACGGCAAAGCACTGCGAACCGCGTGGTACCGCGGTCGCGCATTGTTATCCACAGGCTTACCCACTGTTTCTGTGGATAACGCATCGGCCCTGACGCAGCCTACAGCGGAGGAAGCCCGTGCAGAAATGCGAGCACGGCGTCGTTGAACAACGCGGGCTTCTGCAACGGCGCGAAATGGCTCACGCCCGGCAGCAACACGAACCGGGCATCTGGGATGGTCCGCGCCAGATAGTGGGCGTGTTCGGGGCGGATGAACCCGTCGTGTTCGCTGTGTGCGATCGTCACGGGCACGCGCGTCGCCGCCAGCTCCGCGGCCGTTGCGTTCGGTTGCGTCTGCATCATTTCGGTGACGGCCGCGACGAATGCATCGAATTCGCCGGGCGTGGATGAGAGCGCGGTGTAATCCTTTCGGTGGCGCGCAAAACATCGATCGATGACGGGCGTCGGTTCAAAAGGCTTGGCGCCACTTGGGTCCATGTTGCAGCCAAAGAAGAACACGCCCATAACGCGTTCCGGTGTCTGCATGGCCAGGGTGAGCGCAACGCAAGCACCATCGCTCCAGCCGATGAACGGCGCGCAGTCGATGCGCAGCATATTCATGACGGCGCGCACGTCAGACGCCATGCGTGTGTAGGCATAAGGTTGCGCATCGCGTGTGCTGCGGCCGTGTCCGCGGCTGTCGATGACGATGGGCCGGTAGCCGGCAGTCATGAGTGCCGGCACCTGATACCCCCAGTTGCCGCTGTGGCCCAGCCCGCCATGCAGCAGGATCACCGGCCTGCCGGTGCCGAAGGTCGCATACCAGATGCGGGCGCCATCGTGCTCGACATGCCCTTGCGCAGCGGGGGCCGGCAGCGGTTTAGCCCCGTGGGCTGCAAACTCCGTCAGATCGTCGTCGAAGGCATCCATGTCGATCAGGTCTCAGTTGGCATAGCAAAGCGCCGCTAGCGTGCCTCTTCGATCTCGATACCGAGTTCGTTGAGCACCTCACGCGCCGAACGAAACGCCTCAATGGCAGCCGGTGCGCCGGCATAGATGGCGCTATGCAGCAGCACTTCGCGGATCTCCACCGCCGTTGCGCCGTTGTTGAGGGCGCCCCGCACATGGCCCTTCAGTTCAGTGCTGCGGCCCAGCGCGGCCAGCATCGCGCAGGTGCAGAGGCTGCGCGTCTTGAGGTCGATACCCTCACGCTGCCACGTGCTGCCCCAGGCGTGCTCGTTCAGCCAGTCTTGCAGCGGCGCCGAAAAGGCATCCAGCCCGCTCATCGCCCGTTCCACGAATGCGTCGCCCATCACCTGCGCCCGGCGTGCGCGTCCGGCCTGCTTGTCTTGCTCCGACACAATGCCCTCCTCCGTTCTGAAAAAATCAGTCAATCAGGCTGGCTTGACCAGCAGCATCATCAGCGCGGTACACAGCAGCACGGTGCAAAACGCCAGCCGCAGACGCCGCGCTGAAAAGCGATACGCCAACGCGACACCCCACGACACGCTCGCAATACCACCGGCCGCCAGCGGGATGCCCGTTCCCCAATCCACATGGCCGGCATGCGCATACGTGGCAAGTGCGATCAACGAGCCCGGCACCACCAGCGCGAGGGCCATGCCCTGGGCACGCGTCTGCGGCATTCCGAAGAACGTCACCAGCGCCGGCACCACCACCAGCCCACCGCCCACCGTGAAGATGCCCGACATCGCTCCGCTGGCGACGCCCATCAATGGCAGGGCAGCGGCCGGCATGGCACGTGGAGCAGCGTGCGCCGTATCACCGGCATGCGGCTTCTCTTTGAGCTGCGAGGCAAAGTACAGCGCCAGCATGATCAGAAATACCGCAAACGCCGTATGCAGCAGATGGGCATCGAGGCCCGCTGCAAAACGTGCGGCAACGTAGGTCGCCGCCATCGAGAACACGCAGATCAGCGCAACGGAGCGCAGATGCACCGGATGCCGCTGGTGATAGCGCCAGAAGCCGATCAGCACATTGGGCGCAATCATCACCAGCGCAGTGCCCTGCGCCAGGTGCTGGTCCATTCCATACAGATAGCCCAGCACAGGAATGCCGATCAGCCCGCCGCCAATGCCGAGCAAACCGCCTGCAACGCCAAGGCCCATGCCGAGCAGCACATTGACCAGAGCCGTGAGAACCGCGTGAGACGCCATGCCGACAAGAAAGGGGGGACGAGAAACAAACGCGGCGGCGCGCGGTATCCGCTACAGCGCGCCGCCGGAAGTGAAGCTCGAATTGTAGCGCCCGTCGTCACGCAGGGGTCTACGCAAGATGCGCAGCGAAGCCTGATTTCCCGGGTGCGATTCCATCCCGCAACGTGAGCGCCGGAATCTCGCAATCACCCGCATTCTGCCGGCGGAAGGGGATCGGCGCAGTGGTGAACAAGGCGTCCAGTCGCTCGGCCAGCGCCCTCGTGATCCGCGCAAAGCGTGCCTCGTCCATGCACCCGGTGCGGTAGCTCACGAACGGCGGCACCACATCGAAAGCGGGGAAATACAGGATGCCGTGCTGGATCGGGAACAGGATGTCGTCGATTGGGCCATTGATGCCGCGCGGTCTGTAGTGCGACTCGCAACCGCCCGTGGTAACGATCAGCATGGCGCGTTTGCCGGCGAGCGAGGCGATGGTGGATAGCCGTGGCAATGCGCAACGTGGGCTGCCGACAACGCTTCGCATGGCTGCCAGGTCCTTTTGCGCAATCTCCGTTTGCCGGGCTGGCGCAGCCCCGGTAGAGTCTCTCTCCAATGGGTTCTCACCCAGAGGTCTGGGCAAAACCGGAGTGATCCGGCGACGCAAAGCTATAGGGACTTCGCTGAACGAAGTCAGCCAGTTGCCCGCCAACCCGCACCGGGAGCGGGCCTGATGACACACGCACAGAATGGCGTGGTCGAGGGCACATCATGAAATCGATACAAACGCGAGGGCGTTCGCCCGCATCCGCCACCGTGGCCGTGGCATCGCAAACGGGCAGCGCAAAGCGCACGCTCGCTCGCGCCGCCTATTCAGCATTCGCTCTGGTGTCCGGCGCGCTGATGGGCGCATCGCATGCGCGCGCTGAAGGGCTGCTGGTGCCGTCCTACATTTATCCGTCGGGCAGCGGGGCCACGCAATGGACTGCACTGGCCACCGCAGCAGCCTCGGTGCCGACCACGGTCATCCTCAACCCGGACAGCGGTCCTGGCACCACGCAGGATGCCAACTATGTGGCCGCCGTCGCCAAAGTGCGTGCCGCAGGCGGCAAGGTGATCGGGTACGTCTCCAGCTCGTACGCAAACCGGCCGTTGTCGGCCGTGGTGCAGGACATCAACACCTATCAGGCGCTGTACCAGGTCGACGGCTTCTTCATCGACGAGATGACGGCCGACAGCACAACCGCGCACGTCCAGTTCTACCAGTCGGTCTACAACTACATCAAGGGGTTGTCGCCCAACTACACAGTCACGGGCAACCCCGGCACCAATGTGCCGGAGATCTATGCCAGCCTGCCGGTGGCAGATCAGCTCGTCGTTTTCGAAGACAGCGCCCGGCACTACGCCAGCTATGCGCCGCTGGCGTGGCAGGCGGGCTATCCGACGGCCCGGTTTGCGCACATCGTCTACGCGGCGTCGGCCGCGCAGATGCAAACGTTCGTTCGCAACGCGTCAGGCAAGGGCGCTGCCGCCGTCTTCATCACGAACAAGACGCTGCCGAACCCGTATGGCGCGCTGCCGACCTACTGGAGCCAGGAGGTGTCGGCCACGGCCGTCGCCCCGTGATGGCGCTGGTATGACTTACGCGATATGTGCGGGCTGAGGCTCCGCACATGCTTTATATTCGGGCCACACCGCATCCCCCTTCGCCGCATGCCGGCGTTGAAGCAACAACAAGGAGAACCCCGTGGCCCTTTCTTCCAACAAGCTGCCCCCCTGGACAATCGCCGCGCCGCTGCTGGCCTGGGTGGTGCTGGTGGGCGGCTCGTTCATGACGCCCCCGGGCTGGCTGATCGCGCTGATGGCGCTTGCGCTGGCCGGTGCCGTCTTCGCCGCCGTCCACCATGCCGAAGTCGTCGCGCACAAGGTGGGCGAGCCCTTCGGCACGCTCGTCCTGGCGATTGCCGTGACGGTGATCGAAGTCGCGCTGATCGTGTCGGTGATGCTCTCTTCCGGGCCAGAGAAAGCGGGATTGGCACGCGACACGGTGTTTGCCGCCGTCATGCTCATCTGCAACGGGATCGTAGGCGTATGCCTGTTCGTGGGCGGCCTGCGTCACCGTGAGCAAGCCTTCCAGGCGCCGGGCGCCACCGCGGCGCTGGCCGTGCTGGCTGCGCTCGTCACACTGACCATGGTGCTGCCCAATTACACGAGTTCAACGCCGGGGCCGGTCATGACGTCGTCGCAGCTGGCATTTGCCGGGGTGACATCGCTGGTGCTGTACGGCTGCTTCGTCATCGTGCAGACCATCCGCCACCGCGATTACTTCCTCGTCGACAGCGCCAACGAAGACATGCACGCCCCACCGCCGCCCGCACGCGTGGCGGCGCTCAGCGGGGTATTGCTGATGGTGTCGCTGGTGGCTGTCGTCGGTCTGGCGAAGGTGCTGTCGCCATCGGTGGAAGCGGCCATCCTGAATGCAGGCGCGCCGCCGGCCACCGTCGGCATTGTCATCGCCGCGCTGGTGCTGTTGCCCGAATGCCTGGCCGCCCTGCGCGCCGCCAATGCAGACCGCATCCAGACAAGCCTGAACCTCGCGCTGGGCTCGGCGCTGGCGAGTATCGGCCTGACCATACCGACCGTGGCCGCCGTGTTCATCTGGATCGGCCGACCGCTCGAACTGGGTCTGGGCCCGAAGGAAATGGTGCTGCTGTTCCTGACGCTGATCGTGTCGTCGCTCACGCTGGGCAAGGGCCGCACAACCATACTGCAAGGCGTCGTGCACCTGGCGATCTTTGCGGCGTACCTGTTTCTCTCGATCGTGCCCTGAGCGGCACGCACAGCAGGTTTATGTTGGGGGCGCCGCAAGGCGCCCTTCGTTTTTCGTGCGCCATGCGCGACGTTACTGCACAGGCGCCATGCTCTGCAGCAACGTGGGAATCAATTCCGACACCGTGGGGTGAATGTGCATGGCGCGGCTGATAGTGGTGTACGGCGCCTTGGCATACATCACATCGAGGAGCGAATGCACCGCCTCATCGCCGCCCACACCGAGAATCGACGCGCCCAGGATTTCGTGCGTCTGCGCGTCGACCACCACGCGCATGAAGCCCTGGCTCTCGCCCTTCTCTACCGCGCGGCCGACACGCGTCATCGGGCGGTTGCCGACCAGCAGCGTGTGCCCCGATTGCTTCGCTTCCGACAGCGACATGCCGACACGCGCAAGTGGCGGGTCGATGTACATGGCGTACGCCTGGATGCGGTCCGACACCGTGCGCGCGTCGTCGTCGAGCAGATTGGCCGCCACGATTTCGTAGTCGTTGTAAGCCGTGTGCGTGAAGGCGCCCCGGCCGTTGCAATCGCCCAGGGCCCAGATGCCGGGAACATTGGTGCGCAACTGTTCGTCCACGCGGATATTGCCGCGCTTGTCCATTTCCACCCCGGCCTTGTCGAGGCCGAGATCGTCGGTATTGGGCACGCGCCCGACGGCCAGCAGCAGATGCGAGCCGTATACCTCGCGCGCGCCGCTGCCGCACTCCAGGCCGACCACGACATTGGCGCCGTCACGCCGCACGCTCAGGCAGTCGGCATTGAGCTGCACGTCGATGCCCTCGGCTTCCAAAATCTCGCGCACCGCCTGCGATACGTCTTCGTCTTCGCGCGCGATCAGGCGCGGCCCTTTCTCGACGATTGTCACGCGCGATCCAAAGCGGCGAAACATCTGGCCGAACTCCAGCCCGACGTAGCTCCCGCCAATCACAACAAGGTGCTCGGGCAGGAAATCCACGTCCATCATGGTGGAGTTGGTCAGAAACGGCACCTGATCGAGCCCGGGCATGGGCGGCACCAACGCCCGGCCGCCGACGTTGATGAAGATGCGCTCGGCTTCGAGCAGTTCGTCGCCGACGCGCACCGTACGCGCACTCTCGAAGCGGGCGTGGCCCTGAAAAACCGTGCCGTGCTCCAGGCCGCGTACCCATTGCTCGACGCCGTGGCTGGAGCGGCCGGAAATGTCATCCTTGCGGGCCTTTACGCGTTGCATGTCGACAGAGACGCCGCCATTGATCACCACACCGTATTCAGCCGCACGCTGCACCATGCGCGCCGCATAGGCGCTGGCCACCATCGCTTTCGTGGGAATACAGCCGGTGTTGACGCACGTACCGCCAAAGCGGCCGCGCTCGATGATGGCCACCTTCATACCAGCGCCGGACAAGCGCGCAGCCAGCGGCGGCCCGGCCTGCCCAGTGCCGATGATGATGGCGTCGAAACGTTGGGTCATGGCGCTCTCCTCCGGGTGGTTGCCGACGGCAGCCGTCTCGTTATGGTAGGCGGCACACGTGGCAACGGCGAGTCTTGGTGACTGTTTTGGCCGACGCACCGCGCGACGGACACGGACAGCGCCGTCGCCGGAAAGAAAGCAGGAAGGCGGCGGTGCGCTCAGTATCGAGCGCACCGGCGCATCAGATCAGTGGTGGTGGTGATGTTTGCCGTGGCGACGGTAGCCGCGGTCGTCGCGGTCGGAGTAGGAATTGCGCTGCACGTTGCCGCCCAGCGCTGCGCCCGCACCGCCGCCCAGGCCGGCGCCCACGATGCCGCCCGCGTGGCCGCCCATCGCATTACCTGCAGCCGCGCCCACGCCGCCGCCCAATGCACCGCCCACGATGGCGCCCTTGCGCTCGCGGCCGTTGGCCGTCAAGGCGCCGCCCGCGCCGCCGCCGATCGCCCCGCCGATCACGGAACCGGTCTGCCCGCCGAGCGCGCCGCCAACGGCCGCTCCGCCCGCCCCACCCAGCGCGCCACCCAGCGCATTGCGCAGGTCATCCGCTGCTGCGGGCAGTGCCGTCAGGCCGGCGAGCGTTGCCACAATCAGGGCCGGTGCAATTTTCTTAAACATGGTGTTCTCCTTATGCGCAAATGCAGGATGCGGCACTCGACTCGACAAATGAGGGGGGCCGATCCGGGCTCGATGACTTCGGGGCGGAGAATACAAGTCGCGCAGCGGGGCGGGTTAAACACATTCGTCAATCTCGTAACAGAATGTTGCTAGTTCGAGCGCACCCGTAAGCCGTTGATAAGCCAGACAAACATCAGAACCGGAGACCGCATGCCCAGCTACATCGCCTTCCTGCGAGCAGTCAACGTCGGCGGCACTGGCAAACTGCCCATGGCCGAGCTGCGTGCGATGTGTGAATCGATCGGGCTGACCGGGGTACGCACCTACATTGCGAGCGGCAACGTGGTTTTTCAAAGCCGGCTCGCGGAAGCGACCATCAAGGCGAAGCTCGAACGCTGCCTGGAGGACTACGCCGGCAAACCCGTGGGCGTGCTCGTGCGCACGGGCGCGGAGCTGGCAGCGGTGCTGGAAGGCAATCCGTTCAAGACTGCGGCGCCCAATCGGACAGTCGCGATCTTTCTGGATACCCCACCGCCCCCCGATGCATTGGCCGCCGCCACCGGCCTTCGGACGGAAGAGATGGCACTGGGCACGCGCGAAATCTACGTGCACTACGGCGACGGCATGGCCGATTCCAAACTCAAGATCCCCGCCGCCAAGACGGGGACGGCCCGCAACATGAACACCATCGCCAAGCTGGTCGACTGGGCTAGCGAATAGCGCCGGTCATTGCGCTGCCGCCTTGCGCTTGGTCATATGGTGCAAATACGCCAGCAGATCGGTGAGCTCCGTATCGGACAGCGTCTTCTCGTCGATGCCGGCCATGCGTGCGTTGGGCCACCAGCGCAGCGATTGCGGATCGCGGACAAGATGGCGCAGTTTCTCATCGCCGAGGTATTCCACCGGGCTGTACGGCACGTTCAGATCGGGGCCCAGGTTGGCATCGCCCGCCCGATTGAGCGTATGGCACGAAAAGCAGACGCGCTGGAACGTGGCGAAGCCACGCATGACAGGCCCATCTGCGGGCAGCCCTGCTGCGGGCCGGATAGCCGCGAAGCGCTCGCCCGGCAGCGCGGCCACGTCGATGCGCACGATGCTGTAAGTCCACAGGCTTTCGTTCACGACCGACGCCTTGGCCGGCGGCGCCGTCCAGATCAGCCGGAACGGGCCAATGTCCTGGCCCTTGAGCGTCGGCCACGGCGCGGCGGGGTCTTCCACGGCCAGCCACGCGCGCGCGCCGTCGGCGCGATCACCCAGCAACAGGCGCATCGGCAGGTGCGAAACGTAGCCGTCGCTGGCGGCGGTGGTGGCGCTGGCTTCGGGGCTGACCGTCTGCCCTTGGAACAGCGCCGTCACCGGGATCGCCTTGAAGGTCAGGCGGCGCTTCAGATTCTGGTCTTCCACCGTCACGCTGGTCAGGCGTGGATCGTGCAGTAAGGCGTCGCGCGACAACGTGCGGTGGTCCGTACCGATGTTGACGGTCAGCGTCGCGCCGTCATCCGGGGCATCGGCCGCATGGGCGGCGCTACCGAACGCTGCGCATGCGCAGAGCGCCCATCCGGCCATCGTTGCAAGCCAGTTCTTCATGAGGTCTCCTATGGACAAATTTGGGCCATTTCGTTGCGACGAGAGTGTAGGCAAGCGCACGCGCTTTGGCACGGTTTTCGTTATCGATACCTCTGTGCTTCCACGCGCTGCCTGACGGTCTGCAACGCGGCATCGAGCCGGTCGAGCGCGACGGAACCAAGCGCCAGCCGCAGCGCATGCGGTACCTGCTTGGACGTCGCAAACGGCTCTGCGGTCGACACGGAGATGCCGTCCTCCTGCAGCGCCACGACCACGCGATCGGCACGCACTTCCGGCGGCAGCGCCAGCCAGACAAAGTACGACGCCGGATGGGTGACCAGCGTCAGCCCGGCCAGCGCCGTACGGGCAATCGCCTGGCGCGCTGCAGCATCGCGCCGCTTCTCGGCTTCCAGGCGGCCGACCGTGCCGTCGTCCAGCCATTCGCAGGCGAGACGGGTGACGATGGCCGGGGTGTTCCACGTCGTGGCGCGGATGGCGCGTTCCAGTTGCGGCACCCACGCAGCCGGCGCGGCAACGAAGCCGAAACGCAAGCCGGTGGCCACGCTTTTCGACAGGCCCGAAACGTAGACGGTCGATTCCGGCGCCAGCGCCGCCAGCGGCGCGGGCGGACTGTCGTCCAGAAAAGCGTAGGCAGCGTCTTCCATGGCAATCAGGCCGTGGCGACGCACGATGGTCGCCAGTTGGCGGCGCCACCCAATGCCGCTCACCCAGCCAAGCGGGTTGTGCAGTGTCGGCATGACGTAGACGGCGCGCACACGGCGGCGCGCGCAGAGCCGTTCCAGCGCCTCCAGGTCGAACCCTTGCCCGGTGGCCGGCAGCGGCGCGAGTTCCAAATGCAGCATCTCGGCGACGACCTTGAAACCGGGATACGTCAGCGCGTCCACCGCCACCACATCGCCGGGCTTGAGGAGCGCCATGGCTGTCACGGCCAGACCGTGCTGTGCGCCATCGACCAGCAGCACGTTGTCCGGCGCGACGGGCACGCCGCGCTGTGCCAGGTGACGCGCCACGCAAGCGCGTTCATGCGCACGGCCACCATGGGGGGCGTAGCGCAACAGCGCATCCAGATCGCCTCCGGCGGCCAGCTTGCGCAATGCGCGGCTCAGCAACCGGGCTTGTCCGGGCAGCGACGGGTAGTTGAAGTTCAGATCCACCACGCCGTCTGCCACGGCCTGCTGATCAATACCGAGGCCGCGCGGCAGCGTGCTTTCGCGCACGAAGGTGCCGCGCCCCACTTCGCCGCTCACCAGGCCCATCGCCTCAAGCTCGGCATACACGCGCGTAGCCGTGACCAGCGCAACGCCGTGGCGCTGCGCCAGTTGCCGGTGCGTGGGCAGGCGGGTGCCGGGCGGCAGACGGCCGGCGCGGATCTGCGCGACCAGTTCGTCAACAAGCGGCTGGTAGCGGGCTTGGGTCATTTCTGAGTGTACTAAGGACAATTTTTTGATTGTATTGCCCCCCTGCCCCTAGCATGCGATCTATCCCAACGCGACAGCACATCCGCCATGCAGATCGCCATCCTCACTTTCGACGGGTTCAACGAACTGGATTCGCTCATCGCCTTCGGCGTGCTTCACCGCATCAAGAAACCAGATTGGCGCGTGAGCCTGTGTTGCCCACGCACTGAGGTCACATCGATGAACGGCGTGACGATGCATGCGCAATCGCTTCTGGAAGACGCGCGCACCGCAGATGCCGTGGTCGTCGGCAGCGGCATCCGCACACGCGATGTGGTGGCCGACCCGGCGTTGATGGCGCGACTGGCGCTCGACCCATCACGTCAGTTGATCGGGGCGCAGTGCTCCGGCACGTTGGTATTGGCCAAGCTGGGGCTGCTCGGCAACGTGCCGGCCTGCACGGACCTGACCACCAAACCCTGGGTGCAGGAGGCCGGCGTGGAAGTGCTGAACCAGCCGTTCTACGCCAACGGCAATATTGCGACGGCGGGCGGGTGCTTTGCTTCGCCGTACCTGGCGGCGTGGGTCATTGCGCGCACAGAAGGCATTGAAGCCGCCGCACAAGCGCTGCACTACGTTGCCCCCGTCGGCGAGAAAGAAGCCTACGTGGAAAACGCCCTGCGCAACCTGCGGCCTCACCTGCCCGGCTGATCGCGGTGGCGCGGGCAGGCAGATAGACTGGTCGGCCCTTCACGCATCGCAGACACGCGATCAGGAGTCACTTCTTGAACACGCTGACGACACTGAAGACACTGGCCGTTCCTGTCACCCTTGCCGTTGCGCTGGTGGTCCACAGCGCCGGCGCGTGTGCGGCCGAAAGCCTCGGCAACGGCATCAAGCGCCGTGCGCCGCAGGGCATTTCCACCAAACTGTATGCGTGCGTCGACAAGGCGCCGGACAACGCCGACGCGATCGGCGCATGCCTTTCTGCGGAAAAGGCCGCGCAGGATGAGCGCCTGGACCATGCGTACAAGACGCTCCTCGGATCATTGAACGGCAAGGCGAGAGACGCCCTGGTCAGTTCGGGGCAGGCGTGGCAGGACTTTCACGCCAGGACGGCGGCTCTTGAGGCTGCCATCTACGGCAAGAGCAAGCTCGACGACCTGCAGCGCCTGGAGAACGAAATCTTCCGCCTGAGCGAGCGCGCCAACGCGCTCGACAAATACCTGGCCGCGAAGGGTCAGTAAGCGGTTCAGGCGTCGGGCGCCGCCGACAACCACTGGCGCAGGATCGCCACGCTGTAGCGTGAATCGACCTGCGCGATGAACTGGGCGAAGTCCACGCTGGCCGCGTCATCGGCGCGGTCGGAAATCGTGCGGATCGCGGCAAACGGCACGCTCCACTCGTGGCACACCTGCGCCACCGCGGCGCCTTCCATCTCAACGGCCAAGGCATCCGGCAACGCCGTACGCAGCACCGCGCTTTCTGCCGAAGTGCAGACAAAGCGGTCTCCGCTGACGATCAGGCCGCGATGCACCTGCGGCGCCGCAATCCCGAAGGCCCGCATGACATCCGGGCCGAGCAGCGCATGCGGGTCGGCCAACACGGCGCCGGCGCTTTCCAGCAATCCGTTGGCGAGCGACGTGTCAGCGGGGAAGCGCGCCATGCCGGTCAGCGGAATCTCCCAGCGCGGGAATAGCGGCGACGCGTCGACATCGTGCTGCAGCAGTTCTTCCGACACCACGACGTCGCCCACGGCCACGCCCGGAGCCAATGCGCCCGCCACGCCAGCGAACACCACGGCGCGTACGTTGAACTGCGTGATCAACACCGCAGTGGTGGACGCCGCCGCCACCTTCCCGACGCGCGACAGCACCACAACGACCGCTTGGCCGTCCAACTCGCCCGTCCAGAAATCCCGGCTGCCGATGTGGATGCACTGCGCGCCGGACAGACACGGCAGCAGTTCGTTGATCTCTTCATGCAAGGCAGCAACGATGCCGATCGGGCCAAGGACGTTGGGCTGGGAAGACGGAGTGTTCATGCGGAATACGGCGCCGGCTTGGGGCGTGGATACGTCGAAAGACGCCATTGTCGCCGCAATCCGGCTCCGCCTTGCTCGCGCTCAGAGGCGCTGCGCCGCCCGCTGCACGGCCTCATGGCGATCGGCGCGCAAACGATCCAGCCGCGACGTCACTGCTGCAAGAATCTCCGGTGCCGCACGCTCTGGGCGGCCGCAATCGAACGGCGGTGCGGGCGCGTATTCGATACCGAGCTGCACGGCCTGCGCATGCTCGGCACCGGCGATGTCGGCCATGACCGTCAGCGCCATATCGATGCCGGCGGTTACGCCGCCGCCGGTAATGAGGTTGCCGTCACGGACTACGCGCGCTTCATCGACGGTGGCGCCGAACGCGGGCAGCAGGTTGCGCCATGCCCAGTGGCAGGCCGCGCGCTTGCCCTGCAGCAACCCCGCCGCGCCCAGCACGAGCGAGCCGCTGCAGACGGAGGTCACATAGCGTGCGCCGTCGGCCAGGCGCCGCACCTGACGCACGAACTCTGCGTCTTCCATGGCTTCGATCACGCCGAAACCGCCAGGCACGCAGATCAAGTCGGCGTGCGGAATATCGGCCAGCCGCTGCACGTTCGAGACGGTGAGACCACCGTCGGCATGGATCTCGCCACCGGCCGCGGAAGCCACCACGCATTGCGCGCCGGGCAGCCGCCAGAACACCTCATGCGGACCGGTGAAGTCGAGCTGGGTGACACGGTTGTACAGCGCAAAGACAACGATAAATGGGGAAGTCGTCATGGTTCGGCTCTCCTGAAAGTGATGTGATGGCGGGTTGACGCTTTACAGGATCGCGCTCTATCGTGTTGGCAGCAATGACCAGTCTCCCACTTTTTCTGCCATGGCCCACCGCATCGCTGTGCTCATCTTTCCGGACTTCCAGTTGCTCGACGCCGCGGGGCCTGTGGCGGCGTTTGAAGTTGCCAGCCGGTATCGGGACGACCACTACGCGCTGCGCACGATTGCCGCGCAGGCCGGCCTCGTACGCAGTTCTTCCGGGGCGCGCTGGGATGCCGACGCCCTGCCCCCGGCCAGCCAGGTCGACACGCTGCTCATTGCGGGCGGCGACGGCGTGGATGCGGCCATGGCGGATGCACGCACGCGCCGCTTCGTGCAACGCTGCGCAGCCCGCGGCGCGCGCGTTGCCAGCGTGTGTTCGGGCAGCCTGTTGCTGGCCGCCACGGGCTTGCTGAACGGCCGGCGCGCCACCACCCACTGGAGCCGCAGCGAGCAGTTCGCGCGCGCGTTCCCGCAGGTGCAGCTCGAACCGGACCACATCTACGTGAACGACGGCCCAATCTGGACCAGCGCCGGCATCAGCGCCGGCATCGATCTGGCGCTCGCGCTCATCGCCGAAGACCTGGGCGAGCGCCTGGCACGCGCGGTGGCGCGGCAGTTGGTCGTGTATTACCGCCGGCCCGGCGGGCAGTCGCAGTTTTCGGCGCTGAATGAGATGGATTCGGCACGCGGCCGCTTCAAGCCGCTGCTCGACCACGTGCGCCGCAACCTGGGCGCACCGCACCGTGTAGGCGATCTGGCCGAGCACGCCTGCATGAGCCCGCGCCATTTCGCCCGGGCGTTCCAGGTCGAAACCGGTCTCACCCCTGCAAAAGCCGTGGAAAAATTGCGCGTTGAGGCGGCCCGCGCCGCGCTGGAAAGCGGAGCTGCCTCCATGCAGCGGGTCGCCGCCGAATGCGGTTTTGGCGATACCGAGCGCATGCGACGGAGTTTCCAGCGCCTGCTTGGCGTCCCCCCTTCTTCGTTGCGCGCACGCTAACCCCACTTAAAGCCGCGTCACTGCGCCAATCACCTCCCTCAGGTCCGAACTTTGCGTCCTAGGCCCGACGCCGCCCGACATCCACAAGAAAGGGCGGGAGCCAGGTCACAAGCAACGCAAGGAGCGAAGGAGGAGATGCAAATGGACACTCGGGAAATGCTGGCCATCGTGGGGGTCACGCTGGCCGTGATCACGGCGTATTCGCTTGCCCGCGATCTGACCGACGAGCCGTTGGGCCTGCGGGCACCGCACAGCGGCCGGATGCATGTGCAAGCGCAGGTGAGTGCGCCGCATCAGTGACGCGCATGGCGCGGAAAGGCCAGCCCGCTTCCCTGATCGAATGGCCGCCGCGCCTGGTAGAAGACATCGCCCGGCGCCGTGCGGTGCTTTTCTTCGGGTCGGGCATTTCGGCCAATGCCCGCTCGGCCGATGGCTCACGGCATCCGCCCACTTGGGCAGAACTGCTGTGCCTGGCCGCAGATGCCATCGCGCCCGCCGCATCCCAACTGGCAGAAGAAGTTCGCGCCTTTGTCGCACGCGGCGATGTACTGACTGCTGCTGAAATCGTGCGCCGCGTGCTGGGCCAGCGCCGGCTGACCGCGCTGTTACGCCGAGAGCTGGTCACGCCGCGCTTTGAAGTGGCACCTATCCACGATGCACTGCTCGCGCTCGATTTCCGCATCACGCTCACACCCAACTTCGACACGCTGTACGAAACGCGCGCCCATGCGCACGGCACAGCGCCGGTCGTGGTGTGCGACTACAGCAACCCCACCGTGGCAGCGCGTGTGCGTGAAGACTGCAACCTCATCATCAAGACACACGGCTCGATGAGCCATCCGGCCACGCTCATCTTCTCGCGCTGCGATTACGTGCAAGCGCGAGCCCGCTACCGAGCCTTCTACGATCTGGTGGAGGCATTGCTGCGAACGCATACCTTTCTGTTTATCGGCTGCGGCATTGACGACTCCGACATGCGCGCGCTGCTCGAAGCCTACGGCGCTGAACACCCCGGCGCCGAACACCATTATTTCGTGACGGCCGCCGACACGTTCTCCGACGTCACTGCCGCCGTGCTGGAAGACGCGCTCAACCTGCATGTGCTGCGCTACCAGGCACAGGCAGCGGACCATTCGGCGCTGCTTGAGGCTGTCCGTGCGCTCGGCACGGCGGTTGAGCGCGAGCGCGGGGCCATGCGCGGCCGTCGCCCACGCGGTGCCGCGCGATGACGATCCGTATCGGCATCTCGGGTTGGCGCTACGAAGGGTGGCGTGGGGTGTTTTATCCGGAAGACCTGGCGCAACGCCGCGAGCTGGAGTTTGCGTCGCGCCAGTTCGACACCATCGAGATCAACGGGTCGCACTACTCGCTGCAGTCGATCAACAGTTGGCAGGCCTGGCATGACACCGTGCCCGATGGTTTCGTTTTTGCCGTCAAGGGGCCGCGGTATCTGACCCACATGCTGCGCTTTCGGGACGAGACCGCGGTGCCGGCGCTGGCCAACTTCTTCGCTTCTGGGGTGCTGGCGCTGCGGCGCAAGCTCGGACCGTTTCTGTGGCAATTTCCGCCCAACTACCGGTTCGATCCCGATCGCTTCGAGCGCTTTCTTTCGCTGTTGCCCCGCGACACGTCTGCTGCGCGTGCGTTGGCACGGCAGCACGACGGGCGCGTCAAGGCCCCGTGGTTTGCCACGCGCGATCAGCAGCCCCTGCGCCATGCGGTGGAAGTGCGCCACGAAAGCTTCTGCACGCCGGAATTTGCGGCGCTCCTGCGTCGGCATCACGCCGCGCTGGTGGTCTCGCATGCGATTGCGGACTGGCCGTACCTTGAAGACGTGACGAGCGATTTCGTCTACCTGCGCCTGCACGGCGCCGATGCGCTCTACACCGGCGCCTATGCCGATGCCGCACTGGACCGCTGGGCCGATCGCATCCGCCAATGGGCCGCAGGCCGTGAGCCACCCGATGCGCAACGCGTTGGTGCACCCGCCAAACAGCGGCGCGGCGGCCGCGACATCTATTGCTATTTTGATAACGATAAAAAGGTCGAAGCGCCGTCCGATGCGCGACGCTTGCTCGAACGGTTGCAGCGTGCCGAGTAAGACGGCAGCTCAGGGCGAGCGCGCATTGCCCTCATCGCGCGGTTACGAGGCAACCACCTGACCGAGCCGCACCTGCGCCACCAGACCGCCGCCTTCGCGATTGCGCAACGTGAGCCCGCCGCCTGCAGCCTCCGCCAACTGCTGTGCGATCGCCAAGCCCAACCCCGTGCCGCCCGTCTCGCGGCTGCGCGAATTCTCCAGCCGTACAAACGGCTGCAACACCGCCTCAAGCTTGTCTTCCGGAATACCGGGCCCACGGTCGCGCACTTCGATTACCACGGTATCGCCGTCGCGGCGCACACCCACTTCCGCTGCGCCGCCAAACTTGATGGCGTTGTCGGCAAGATTGGTCAACACGCGGCGCAACGCGTGGGGACGCGTGACGATGGCGCCGGTGGCGTGCTGCTCCAGGGTGACGGGCTTGCCCGTGTCCTGGTAGTCGTACACCAGGCTCTCGACAAACGATCCGACATCGATGCGCGAGGGCTTTTCACCATCGCCATGCGCACTGCGCGCATAGGCCAGGCCCTCCCGCACGAGGGTTTCAATCTCAGCCAGATCACTCAGCAGCTTGCGCTTCTCTTCAGAATCTTCGGCCAGTTCGGCGCGCAGCTTCATGCGCGTGATGGGCGTCAGCAGGTCATGCGAAATGGCGGCCAGAATCTGCACGCGCTCTTCGACAAAGCGGGCAATGCGCTCGCGCATGGCGTTGAAGGCATGTGCGGCGCGCGCCAGTTCGGTCGGACCGGTTTCATCCAGCGGCGGCGTCTGCGCGTTGGGGTTGAGCGCATCGGCGGCGTCGGCCAATGCCACCAGCGGCCGGATCGACAGCCGCACCGCAAACCAGCAGCACACGATCAGCAACAGCAATTGCACCACCAGCACATACGGCAGCCACTGCGCAATGGGCGTCATGCGCGGATGCACGTCAATGGTGAGCGTGCTGCCGTCGCTGAGCGTGAGGTGTGCCTGCAGCTGCTTGCCGTCGCCGGGTATCGACTCTACCGTCACCGGAAAGCGGCCGCCGCTGGCCTCGCTGATGCGGGCGGCGATGTCCTTGCCGCGCTGGGTCATCTCCGGCACGCCGGGCAAGCCCGGGCCGAGGATGTACTGATAATTGCCGCGGTTCAGACGCGGCAGCCACTGCGGGCGCTCGTCGGCAGGCAGGCGGTCAAGGATGGCGATGGCCGTGGACACATCGGTTTCCAGCGTGCCGAGCATCACCTCGCGCGCGCTCATGTAGCGCTCGGAAAACAGCACGGCAAACGACAGCGCATACGCCACCACCAGCCCCGCCAGCAGGATCGCGAACAGGCGCGAGCCCAGCGTGCGGGGCCACGCCCAGGCACGCGCGCTCGTTGCGGTGGTCATTGGCGTGCCTCCTTGATCTCCACCGGCTTGGCAAAGACATAGCCCTCGCTGCGCACGGTCTTGATGTACGCCGGATCGCGCGCATCGTCATTCAGGCGCTGACGCAGGCGGCTCACCAGCAGATCGACGGACCGCTCGAACATCTCGGCCTCGCGGCCCTGCGTGAGGTTGAGCAGTTGATCGCGGTTGAACACGCGCATCGGGTGGTCGACAAACACGCGCAGCAGCCGGTATTCCGCGCCGCTCAGGGCAACGATGGTGCCCTCGGCATCGATCAGGTGGCGTGCGGTGGTGTCGAGCTGCCAATCACCAAAGGCCAGCATCTGGCCCGCTTCGGAAATCTGCAGGTTGGGCGGCAGCATGCGCGTGCGGCGCAACACGGCCTTGATGCGGGCGAGCAACTCGCGCGCGGCAAACGGCTTGGCGAGGTAATCGTCAGCGCCCATTTCGAGGCCGATGATGCGATCGGTCTCGTCGTCGCGCGCCGTCAGCATCAATACGGGCGTGGCCTTGTGCTTGCCGGCGCGCAGTTCGCGGCACAGCACCAGGCCGTCGTCGCCGGGCAGCATAAGGTCGAGCACGATGAGGTCGACGCTATTGGCCTCCAGGAACGCACGCATGTGGCGCCCATCCGGCGAGGCGGTCACACGCAGCCCGTTCTTGGTGAGATACGTCGAAACAAGTTCGCGGATCTCGCGGTCATCATCGACGATCAGGATGTGGTCGACGTGGGCGTCCATGGGGGTGACCTCGGCGATGGAAGGTGGAAGGAAGGCGCCATTTTGCGCCTCTCCGAGTGACGCAGCGAGCCCGTGTTGTATCGCAATGCATCTGGCGGATGCGTTTGTACAGTTCGATACAAAGTCGCCCCTGCGGCGATACATGCCAGCTACGCGCGCGGCGTCTGATGGAGGCCATCCCGATCCCCTGTGGAGAAATGTCGACCATGAGCCTGCTGATACTCGCCTACCTGGCCGGCGCGCTGACCATCCTCAGTCCGTGCATCCTGCCCGTTCTGCCGTTCGTGCTGAGCCGAACCAATCAGCCTTTTGTGCGCGGCAAGTTGCCGATGCTCGCCGGCATGGCCCTCACCTTTGCCGGCTTTGCGACGCTGCTCTCGGCCGGCGGCGCGTGGGCGGTGCGGGCCAACGAGGTTGGCCGGTTTGCTGCACTCGCGCTGCTGGCGGTGTTCGGGCTGTCGCTGCTGTGGCCCAGGCTGGCCGATCTGATGGCCCGGCCGGCGGTGGCGCTGGGCAACCGGCTCGCGGGGCAAGCGTCAACGGGCGGGGCATCGGCGGAACCTTCGGTGGCAGGTTCACTGCTGCTGGGTGTGGCCACGGGGATGCTGTGGGCGCCGTGCGCGGGCCCGATCCTCGGTTTGGTGTTGACCGGCGTGGCGCTCAATGGCGCGAGCGTGTCCAGTGCGCTGGCGTTGATGGCTTATGCCGCAGGCGCGGCCACATCGCTGGCGGCAGCCTTGGGATTGGGCGGCCGTGTGTTCGCCGCCATGAAGCGCTCCGTGGGTCTGGGCGAATGGGCGCGTCGCATCATGGGCGCAAGCGTGCTGGGTGGCGTGGCGCTCATCGGGCTGGGGGCTGACACGGGCCTGCTGGCGCGCCTGTCTTCGGGCGGCAGCACGCAGCTTGAGCAGGCACTGGTGAACGGGCTGGCCGGGTTGGGCGTGACTCCGCCGGCACCGCAGGGCAGCGTCAACTTGGTCTCCGAGACCAATGCTGCGCCTGCGGCGAAACCCAGCGGCTTGCCCGTGGAGGGGCGCCTGGCCTCGTTCGACGGCGCGGTGCAGTGGCTCAACTCCGCGCCCATTTCGGCCGAACAACTGCGTGGCAAGGTCACGCTGGTCTATTTCTGGACCTACTCGTGCATCAACTGCATCCGCACGCTGCCGTACCTGCGCGCCTGGGCCGACAAGTACAAGGACCAGGGCCTGACCGTGGTCGGTGTGCACGCGCCGGAATTCGCCTTTGAGAAGTCCCCCGAAAACGTTGCTCGCGCCGTCAGTGGCTTCCGCGTCGACTTTCCGGTGGCCATCGACAGCAACCACCGCATCTGGAACGCCTTCCACAACAGCTACTGGCCGGCCGCGTACTTTGCCGATGCCCAGGGCAACATCCGTCACCACCAGTTTGGCGAGGGCGATTACGCCACCTCTGAACGCGTCATCCAGGCCTTGCTGGCCGAGGCAGGCAACCAGCAGGTAGCGGGCGGCGTGGTCGCACCCGATGCCCCCGGGGCCCAGGCCGCGCCGGACTTGGACAACGTCCGCTCGCCGGAAACCTACGTCGGCTACGCGCAAGCTGACCGCTTCGCATCGCCGGGCGGCGCGCAGATCGGCACGTCGCACCCATACAGCGTCGGCAAGCTCGGCCTGAACGATTGGGGCCTGTCCGGCCAATGGACCATCGACGCCGAACAAGCCACGCTCGACCGCGCCGACGGCAGCATCGTCTACCGATTCCACGCACGTGACCTGCACCTCGTGCTCGGGCCCGCCGCCGATGGCCGCGCCGTGCGCTTCACCGTCACGATCGACGGCAAGGCCCCCGGCGACAGCCACGGCGCCGATACCGATGCCCACGGCAACGGCGCCGTGACGCAAACGCGCCTCTACCAGCTCGTGCGCCAGGCCGGCACGGTGGGTGAGCACACGTTCGAAATCCGCTTTCTCGATGCGGGGGCGCATGCCTACGCCTTCACTTTCGGCTGACGGCGCGCCGCCGTTTTGTACGCGTTTGTATCCATCGGCCAGACAGATACGTACCCAGACAAAACGGGCCTTCCGCGCTACTTCAGGGATACGTCGGCCTTCTTTAATACGTCTCGTGGCCCTGGCAACCAGCGGACACCCAGCCGCTGACGCCGGGACGCAAATCCAACCCGCAGTCTTTCCCTTTCATCAAAAGGAGATCACCATGACCCGCATCGAAAACGTTCTGTACACCGCCAAGGTCAACGTCACCGGCGGCCGCGACGGCCAGGCCCACAGCGATGACGACCGCCTGAACCTGAAGCTGTCGCCCCCGGGGAGCAGCGGCCAGGGCACGAACCCCGAGCAACTGTTTGCCGCGGGATGGTCGGCCTGCTTTATTGGTGCCATGGGCCGGGCGGCCAGCCAGATGAAGATCAAGCTGCCGGCGGATCTGTCCTTGAACACCGAAGTCGACCTCGGCACCACCGACGATGCGTACTTCCTGCAAGCTCGGCTGAACGTGAGCCTGCCCGGCCTGGATCGCGAAGTGGCCCGAGCCGTGGTGGAAGCCGCCCACCAACTGTGCCCGTATTCGAAGGCGACGCGCGGCAACATCCACGTCGAGTTGAACCTGGTCTGACGCTGCACATGGCCCGCCGCACGCTGCCAGCGACTGCGGGCCATCACCCGCAACTTTTTTCGGATTCCACACCATGCGCACGACCCTCCGCGCCGCACTTGCGGCACTCGCCATCGGCGCCGTCTACTTTGTCGGGACTGGCGCGCCCGCCTTCAGCCAGACCGCCGCGACCGGCGCGGCGGCACCGGAATTTACAGGCATCAACCAGTGGCTGAACTCCCAGCCGCTGTCCATGAAGGACCTGCGCGGCAAGGTCGTGCTGGTGGATTTCTGGACGTATTCCTGCATCAACTGCCTCAACACGCTGCCCCACGTGAAACAGTGGTATGACAAATACAAGGATCAGGGCCTGGTCGTGGTGGGCGTGCACACACCGGAATACGCGTTCGAAAAATCAACGGCAAACGTACAGGAAGCGCTCAAGCGCCTGGACGTGCGCTACCCGGTCGCGCAGGACAACAGCTACGCCACGTGGTCGGCCTTCCACAACCAGTTCTGGCCGGCGCTGTACCTGATCGATACCGACGGGCGCATCGTCTATCAGCACTTTGGCGAAGGCCGCTATGCCGAGACGGAAGCCGCCATCCAGAAGCTGCTGGCCAATCAAAAGCCGCAGAAGCCCGCGTGAAGGCGCCGCGCGAGACCACCCGCCCCAGCAGTGCTTACGAGCGCCAGCGGGCGGGGCGTTTCTCCAGAAAGGCGTCGATGCCCTCGCCGGCGTCTTCTTCCATCATGTTGCGGGCCATGACGTCGCCTGCGTAGGCATAGGCGTCGGCAAGCGGCATCTGCCGTTGCCGGTAGAACATCGCCTTGCCGTACCGAATAGCGGTGGGGCTCTTCGACACGATGTCCGCCACCTTGCGGGCAATCGCGTCATCCAGCTCCGCCGCCGGCACGGCCTCGTTGATCAGGCCCCAGTCGGCCGCCGTGGCCGCATCGATGAAGCGGCCCGTCACCAACATGTCGAATGCGCGCTTCGGGAGCACGTTGCGCGACAACGCCACCGCCGGGGTTGAACAGAACAGGCCGACGTTGATGCCCGACACCGCAAACCGCGCCGCATCCGAAGCAATGGCGAGGTCGCAACTGCCGACCAACTGACAACCCGCTGCAGTCGCCACGCCATGCACGCGCGCAATGACCGGCACCGGCAGCGCCTGGATCGCCTGCATCACCACACTGCACCTCGCGAACAGCGCTTGGTAATACGCAAGCTCGGGCGTGCCGCGCATTTCACGCAAATCGTGGCCGGCACAGAACGCCTTGCCCTCGGCGCCAAGCACCACGCAGCGCACCGTCGCGTCTTGCGCAATGTCGTCCAGCGCGCCCTGCAGCGCGTCGAGCATGGCTTCAGACAACGCGTTGAATTGCAGGGGCCGATTCAGCCGCAGGGTGATGACGCCGTCGCGGTCATCGCGTAAGACTGGCGGTTCGACGGCGGCGTGGGTGGTGGGTTGAGGTTGCATGCGCACTCCTTTACAGGGTGGTGCCGTAGGGGCGCCAGTCTATTCCCGCACAGCGCGGGCTGCACTCGGGCGTTCCCCGTAACACCCGGCTGGCCGCCAGTGGCAGCAGGCCTGAAAGTTCTACCCCTTTGGCCGCGTTGACATCGGGCAGGCCACTGACTATCACGCGTCTATGACGTCGGTTGCCCCCGGGCAACGCAATCACATCGCAGTCGCACAGCACGTCACACCACAAGTGAACGCGTGACTCCGTCACCGCAAGGGGGCCAACGTGATGTCGGAAACGCTGGACATGCAGCGGGGCTTGTTGCTGAGCCTCTCCCCAGGACGCCGGACGTACTGGATGGCGCAGGCCGTGGCCTTGCTGTCGCTCGTGGTGCTGGTGTCGGCCGTGCCGTTTGCCAAGGTGCAGCTGGCGCAACTTCCGTCGTTCGTGCCGATTTACGAATCGGCCCTCATCCTCAATGACTTGATTACCGCAGCGCTGCTCTTCGGGCAGTTCGCCATCACGCGCTCGCGGGCCATGCTGGCGCTCGCCAGCGGCTACCTGTTCACGGCCACCACGGCGCTGGGGCACCTGCTGTCGTTTCCGGGGCTGTTCGCCCCAGGCGGGCTGCTGGGGGCAGGGCCGCAGAGCACCGCGTGGATCTACATGTTCTGGCACGCGGGCTTTCCGCTGTTTGTCATCGCTTACGCCGTGCTCAAGGGGCGTGAAGAGCGCGAGCCCGATCGCTTCCCGCCCTACACGCTGACACGGCACACGGCCCTTGGCACCGTGGCCGCAGTGCTCGGCGCATCGGGCGCGTGCGTGGCGCTGGCTACTGCGGGCGAACACCTGTTGCCGCCCATCATGGCCGCCCACCGCTACACGCCCACCATGGGGGTCGTCGCCGGCAGCACGTGGTGCATTTGCATGGCCGCGCTGGTCGTGCTGTGGCGCACCCGTCCGCACCTGACGCTCGATGTGTGGCTGATGGTCGTGCTGTGCGTGTGGATCTGCGATGTCGCGCTCAGCACCGTGTTCAACGGTGGACGGTATGACCTGGGCTTCTATGCCGGCCGCGTGTTCGGGCTGCTTGGCGCGAGCTTTGTGCTGCTGTCGCTATTGATCGAAAACACCGTGCTGCATTCCCGGCTGGCGGCAGCACGGGCAGAACTCAGGCAGCTTGCGGCAGGCAACGTTGGGGATCGGCAAGGCTGACGCCCGGGCCATCCCTCCCCATCCCGCTACGCTCGCCCCACCTGCGCCCGCCGTGCCGGCATCGACATTGCCGCCACGCCCAACACCACGCAAGCCAGCCCTATCCAAGCTGAAGACGGCAACGATTCCCCCAGCAGTACCACGCCGATCGCCACCCCGATCGGCACACGCAGATAGGCTTGGGCAGTCGTACCGATCGCGCCGAGCGTTTGAATGAGCCGGAAGTAGATGGCAAACGCGAGGGCCGTAGAGAACACCGCCAGCGCCACCAACGCCATCAGCGAACGTGCAGAAGGCTGGAGCGCCCACGGGTGATCCACAAGCAGGCTGGCAGGGGTCAGCACGAACGCGCCCATCAGCAGCGAGCCGGTGGCAGGCGCCGCCGGGTGCAGCCCCTTGAACGACCGGCCGTAGAGGGCCGCACCCGCGTAGCACGCCGTGGCCGCCACGATGGCCAGCTGCGGAACAAGCTGGCCGCCCAACCCATCAAGCGCGCTTGGCCCAATCACCAGACACGTGCCGACAAACCCTGCAATCACGCCGACCAGCTTGCGCAGCGACACCGGCTCGTGCCGTGTGATAAACGCCGTCGCCACAAAGACCATCACGGGCGACGTCGAATTGAGAATGGTCGCCAGACTCGCCCCCACCGAGCGCTCCGCCCAGGCGATGAGCGTGAACGGCACGACGCTATTCAGCAGCGCCTGCACGCCAAACCGCATCCAGACCTGACCGTCGCGCGGCAGGCGGATCTTGCGGCTGTGCATCCACAGCAACAGCAGCGTTGCCGCGATCACCGTTCTGGCGGCGATGAAGGTGAGCGGCGGAATGGTCTCCACGCCCACCCGAATGAACGTGTACGACGCGCCCCACAAGGTCGACAGCGTGAGGAGCAGGGCCAGGTTAGTGACGTGGCTGGATGCGGGTGTGGTGGTATGCGGCACGGAGTGCCCTCCTGTTTGGCGGTCAGACTGCCGCCACTCGATCCAGGAGGATCGTAGCGAGGCTGGGCGCTGAGTGTGCGGGAAACGGTTCGGTGTGGGACAAAGTGTGGGCGTGGGTGTTCAGTCGTGCCGCGTCGATGTCGCCTGCTGCCACAACCGCACCAACTCCTCCGCCTGCTCGGGATAGGTCTCAAACTGCGCGACCCCAGGCGGAATGAGAAACCACGGCTGCTTGCTGCGCGTGTACACGTGTGCCGCGGGCGTGAAGGCTTGCTGGTCCTCCAGCGTGCCTGGCCGGAGCAACGCGATGTTTGGCCGGTTCAACGGCTCCGCCCACAGGCGCGTGTTGCAGCGCCGACAGATGCGGGCTCTGCGAGTGTGCCCGTTGCCGAGGTTGAATTCGGCAAGCGGCGCCTCTCCTTCCAGGATCTGCAGGTCCGGGCGGTGAACCCACATCACCGGCAACGCCGCGCCGCCGGTGCGACGTTGGCACATGGTGCAGTGGCAGACGTAAAAGGTGAGCGGATCAGCGAGGAGCTGGAATTTGACGCTGCCGCAGAGGCAGGAGCCTGGGTAGGGAGCGGGCATGGAGTACCTGCAATATTGCAGCGATGGCTGGAAGGTAGTTACGCCTCACTCGCCCGTCCACGCATTGTCGCTGCGCTACACGCGGCGCGTGCTTGGGCGACAACTTCAGCCGATTCGGCAATGAATGCCATATCGCCGGTCTCGACTGCAGCGGACAAAAACTCGGCCATGGTTTCTTCGCTATCCAAGTACTCTGCGGCGTTAAATTCGCGTGTTGCGATGGTCATGGCGCGTGCTCCTTGGTCTGTTGGTTACTTTCCTGATTCCGGCGATATCTTTGAATGCGACAGGATACAGACTCGTTCTGGCAGCAACTGGCCAAAACGGCAACTGCTCCGACCTTTTCCCAATCACTCAAAAATCCTCACCTCAGGGTTATCCGCCATTTCGGCCGGCGCCCAGCTTTTCGACACTCCTGCCACACCACCAAAAAAACAAGGGGCGGAGACAGGTATGGACCGGAGGCAATTCGTACGGAGTTCAGTAGCACTGGGCGGCGCAATGATGCTCACGCCCCTGGCGCGCGCGGCGGAAGCCGGCGTGTTTGCAGACAAGATCGTCTTTGGACAGACGGTCGGGTTCGACAGCGTATGGGGCGGACTGTACAAGAACTACACCAACGGCCTGCTGGCCGGCTTCGAGCAAGTCAATGCCCAGGGCGGCGTGGCGGGCCGCAAGCTGGTCGTCAAGCGGCTGGAGGACAACTACCTGCCCGACAAAACCGTGGCCAACGTCAAGACGCTGGTGCAGGAAGGCGTGTTCGGGCTTGTGTGCATGGGCGGCACTGGCAACACCATCGCTGCATTGCCGCTGCTGGAGCAATACCGCCTGCCGGTGGTCGGCGCCATGACCGGCGCCGGCGCCGTGCGCAAGCCCAGCGCACCACTCTTCCACACGCGCGCCGGCTACGCAGACGAAGTCGCGAAGATGGTGCAGCACGCCACCACCATCGGGCTCAAGCGCGTGGCCGTGGTCTACCAGGACAACCCCTTCGGCTCCGGTAATGCCGACGCCGCCAAGGCCGCCGCGGCAAAGTTCGGCGCGCAGATCGTCGCGCTCATCCCGCACAATGCGAAGGGCGACGACATCGACATGGTGGTCGACAAGATTGCCGCTGCCAACCCGCAGACCACGCTGTTGTTCACGTCCCCAGCATCGGTGGCCGACATGCTGACGCGCTATCAGGCCAAGCACGGCCCCGTGCCGCTGCCGCAGCCGTGGATCCTGTCGGTCACCACGCCCAAGACCGTGTTCGAGAAAGCCGGGCCGCTAGCCCACGGCGTGGCTGTCACGCAGGTCATGCCCGGGCCCAATGCACGCACCCAGCCGCTGGTGCGCGCGTTTCGCGAAGCCAACGACAAGTTTGGCGACCACGGCAACCAGACCTACGAAGCGGTGGAAGGCTTTCTCACCGCCCGTGTCATCGTGGACGGCCTGCGCGCCTGCGGCAGCAACCCCACGCGCGACGGCTTTATCCAGGCGCTGGAAGGCTTCGGCACGCGCGACTTTGGCGGCGTGCGGGTCCACTACGACCGCGCCAACCACGCCGGGCTGGATTACGTTGACGTCACGATGATCGGCAGCAACGGCCACCTCGTCGGCTGAGCAATTGGCCCGCTGGTGCCGACACGCGAGCCTGGGCGACTTCGCAATGCGGATGTTTCCTTGACGGACTCCGAGGCTCAGGGAGCCTCGGATCAGGATGGCCCATCCGCCCTTACGGCGAAACCTTTAACGACACGCCAGCGGACCGCTGAATGCCCTGCGTTCCGTCTTGCGCCACAGCGTTGAGGTCGATGGAGTCGATGGACGCATTCGCGGGTCTTACCAACGTGGCCTTCCAATCCGTGCTCGTCGCTGAAGGGTTCACCGTCACCCCGATAAAGCCCGGGCCGGACGAATACTGCCACTGCACCGGGACGTTGCTACGAAACTCAACGGTGCTGTTGTTTGGAATCGCCGATTGCAAAGACAGGGTCGGGCCAGACAACGTCGTACCGACAAACGTGGAGTTGACGTAGACGTCCACCGACAGCCTGGGCGAAATGGTGACGGTATAGGGCAGCGTTGCGCCCGCCGTCGTGTATTGGCTCGCGCAGCCAGCGTCCTTGCACAACTGCAGCGTCAGGCTGCCTGTATAAGTGCCCGGCACAAGCGTCATGTTGGGCCGCAGGGTCGCGCTATAGCGCCCCGAGCCCACTGACGAGACGTTCAACGCGCCGCCCCCGAAGCCCTGGCCTGAATCCACGACTCGGGCATACACAGTACCGCTGGCCGTGCCGGACACAGCGGCCTGGACGGTGACCGTGGAATCCTGAAATGCATTCACATTGGCCTGTTGGCCCTGGAACCCCTTTGCCGACAGCGCTGACGGATTGAAACTGACGGTCATGTCAGGGCTACTGCTGTCGCCGCCGCCACACGCAGACAGCGTCATGGCAGCGAATACCATCGCGGCAATTGAAAAGGGTCGGGTAAGGCGATTAAGCACCGCAGCCTCCTAGGCTAAGTTGTTGATGTTCTTTTCAGTGTTTGCGGATCAATCTGCCAGGCTGTGATCGCCTGGTAGCCGTCGAATCCCGCTGATGGTTCGGCCCGGGCAAATTAAAATCTACCGGCATAGAACTGGCAAACCCCCCATAGGGGGGCGGTTGCGCGGATACCCACGATCCGACTTAAAGAATGACTCGCTCAAGAAATGAGATCGAGGATAGGCGGCGGGCGAATGTCGTGGCTAAGTGGCGAGGGCGCGATCGAGGTACATCGCTGTGTTGATGTCGTACTGCTATCGTCATCTACCGGCAGAGCTCGCTGATGCTGTTCTCGCCCGTACTGGCCCGATGCTGGCGACACTGCCTCAGGACCGGCTTAACATCCAGAACGCAACGCAACACAACAACGCACGTTTCAAAGGGGTAGGAGTTGTCGAAAAAGATCATCTCTCTGGTCTTGGCCTGCGCTTGCAGCATGAGCATGAGCCAAGTGGCCTTCGGACAAATCTCGATGGATGCACCGCTGACAGACGCGCCGCCAGCCGAAGCACTGCAGACGGAAGTCCTGCCGGCCGCCACACTGCAGGCGCAGGCCCCCAAGTTGGAAGCAGCGCCGCAAGCGCAAGCCCCCTCGCCCGAGCCTGCTCCAAGGGCGGAGCCCGTCCCGAAGGTCGAACAAACGAAGGTCGAACAAAGCTATTGGGCCGCCGAAGGCCTGAGCGAGCGGATGCGCAAGGCGCGTGCGATCACGCTGTATTTGATGGACCCGGCCCTGGCGTCGCTCAAGGCCGTGGATGAAGCGCACCTGAAAGACACCGGCTGCGAATACAGCACCGAAGGCGGCGCGCTCATCGCCAACTTTGCCGATACGGTGGAAAGCGCCAGCGTGCGCAGCAGCTCGTTCTCACTGCAGTTCGAACCGCGTGAAGCCGTCTACCTGGCGCTGGGCGGCGGCAGCGAGCTGAAGCTGCTGTTCGAGAAGCCCTACCCGAACCAATCGGAAGTGCTGGGGCAGATCAACGGTCAACCGGTTTCGGCCAGCAAGAGCCTGGTGGAAGGCCTCTATCGATGGGCCGCGAAGGCTGGCCGCGTCCGGCGGTGCGAGGGCTTTGTGGGTCGGTACCGCTAAGCCCACCCTCGCGCCTTCAAAGCGCGGGCGCCAACGCCCGCAGGTTGGCCTCCAACACAAACTGCTGACACACGCTCGGCGCCAGCGGGTGGCTGAAGAAATACCCCTGAAACCGCTCACAACCGAGGGCGGACAGGCGCTCAAGCTGCTGCTCCGTCTCCACGCCTTCCACCACCGTCGACAGGTTGAGCGTGCGGCTCAGGCTCGCAATGCTGCGCACGATGTGTTCGTTGATGCTGCCCGCGCTCACGTCGGCCAGCGAGCGGTCGATCTTCACGGTATCCAGCGGCAGCTCGCGCAGGTAGTGCAGCGACGTATGGCCCATCCCGAAATCGTCGAGCGCGACTTTCACGCCGGCCTCGCGCAGCTGCTTGAGGTTGCCGATGGCGGTGATATCCGGTAGCAGCATTGTCGATTCAGTGATCTCAAGTTCTAGCTGCGTGGGTGACAGCCCTTCGCGACGCAGGATGTCGAGTACGTTCCGGTACAGCCTGCAGTCCAGCAACTGCCGAGGTGACAGATTCACGGCGACCACGAAATCGTCCGGCAAGACACCGCGCCACGCCGCGCGCTGCTGACACGCAAGCGACAGAATCCGTAGGCCGAGCTGATCGATCTTGCCAATGTCGTCGGCCAGCGCCACGGCAATGGGCGGGGCCACGCGCCCCAGCACCGGGTGCTGCCAGCGCAGCAGCGCCTCGGCCCCAAACACGCGCCCGGTGGCGCAATCCACCTGCGGCTGAAACTCCAGGAAGATCTGCCCGTCTTTCTTGATGGCGTTCTCCAGATCGCTGGCCAGCGCCACCGCCATGCGGCCTTCGTCGCCGGGCAGGTCCAGACAGCGCCGGCCCTTCAGGCTCACCTCGGGCGACTCGGCAATCTGCAACAAAGACGCAAGCACCTCCTGGCTGCGGCGCGCGGACAGAACATCCGCCATGCGCACAAACGGCAGGTAAATCGCCGCCCCCACCACCAGGCCAATGAGCTGGACGACCGCCCCCCACACCGAGCCCGTGGTTGCATAGCCGCTGAACAGCGCCGGGGTGGTCCACGCCACGGTGTAGCTGGTCTTGGGCATGAGGTCTGCAACCGTGGCCGCATAGGCGATCAGGATCTGCACCAGCGGCGTGAGCAGGAACGGAATCGCGTAGACCGGGTTGAGCACCAGCGGCAGCCCGAAGAGCAACGGCTCGTTCACGTTGAACAGCGCCGGCAGCATGACGATCAGCGCCATCTTGCGGCCGCGCTGCATGCGCCGCGACATCAGCAGCGCGAGCACGAGGCTGAGCGTGCCGCCCGAGCCGCCCATGCGCGCGAACACGGCAAAGAAGTGATAAGTAAAGATGAACTGTGGCTGCCCGCCGCTGGCAACCGCCGCCGCGTTGGCCTGCGTGGCCGGCTCCAGGATGTGCTGATGCACCATGTACAGCGCGTTGGGCCCGTGGATGCCAAATAGCCACAGCAGCTGCGACACCGCTTCGTAGCCCAGACCAAACAACAGGCTGTTGGCCGCATCCGAATACGGCGCTGCCAGTTGCGCATCCAGTGCGGCCATGAGCTGCGGCCAGCCCGCCCAAGCCATGCCGGCCTTGAGCACGGCAAACGCCAAGATCGTCAGCATGCCGGCCGGCACGACCGACAGCACATCGCCCACCAGCAGATCGTTGCTCAAATGGTGAGACGGAATGCGCAAACGCCGGATGCCGCACAGCTTCAGAAACAGCGTGCCGCCCAGTGACGCCACCACCAAGGCACCAAACAGCCCCTGCCCCAGTGAGAGCGACGCCAACAACGATGCATTCGCAGTCGGTGCGATGAGCGTAAAGAAGCACGACACCACCACCACGGCCGCCACGGTGGGGTTGACCACGCGACGCCCGGCACGCTGGTTGTGCAACTGCGCCAACACATCGGCAAACCCGAAGAGAGCGACCAGCGCGCCGATGCCGATCGTGCCGGCCAGCACGCTGTCGCAAAAGGTATCCAGCCGCGCGCCAAAGGCCGCCACCAGCACGGCGCGTATGCCGGGGGTGGGCGGATAGCTCAGCAGCAGCGCCAGCGCGCCCACCAAGATGAGCGGCAAAGAGAGCGCAAGCCCGCGCCGAATGGCAATGAAATACGGCCCCCGGTCCAAGCGCTCGGCGGCGCTCAACAACCTCAGCCAGGGCGATAGCGCCTGCGTCGTCATAGGACTCGATCTTGTTCGCGGTGGATCGGCAAACCCCAGGGGCAGCCCGAAGTGTTGCCTACGGACTACGAATCCTAATCGACATGACTCGCCATGCACTTAAGTGTCACTTTGCGCAATACGCAAAAAGGTCATCCGCCCATGGCAAGCTTTGTGCGATACCTAGGGGAAACCCGAGGTCTTGCCGCAGTATTGTCCCCAGGCCCGCACCACGGCAAGGCCATCGGCACCAACGTGGCGCCCATGCTGTGTACGGCGCGCCCCAGAATCTGCAACCATCTTGTTTATGTCGATTTCCATTCGTGCGCCCCGCACTGTGAAACTTCCTGCACCGTTTCTGTCCCTGCTCCGCCTCGTGCGCGACCCGCACCGGCGTTATCGGCACGCGCGGTACATCCATGCCACGCGCGTCGGGCTGGGCGTGCTGCTTTCCATTGCCGTGACGGCGGGCTTTGGCTGGCGGCATGGGGAGTGGGCCACGATCTCGTTGCTGATCGTCATTGCCGGCCTGCAGCACCACGGAAACATCCGCAAGCGCGCGGCCGAACGCGCCTGGGGCACGCTCATCGGCGCGGTGGCAGGCCTGTTGATCATCGTTCAGCAGACGTGGCTGGGGCATCTGCCGCTCACGTATGCGCTGACGGCCATCGCGTGCGGCATCTGCGCGTATCACGCCATTGGCAAGGGCGGCTATATCGCACTGCTGGCGGCCATCACGCTCGTCATCGTGGTTGGGCATGGTGACAACAGCCTGCTCGACGGCGCCTGGCGCACGCTCAACGTGCTGGTGGGGATTGCGATTGCGCTGCTGTTCTCGTTTGCGCTGCCGCTGTATGCCACATATTCGTGGCGCTACCGGCTGGCCGATGCGCTGCGCGAATGCGCCCGAGCGTATGCCAACCTCGGCCAGGCCGGTGATGCGCCGAGCGAGCGCAGCAAGCAGCTCGGCAAGCTCAATACGCTGCTCGTGCAGTTGCGCTCGCTCATGCCGTCGGTATCGAAAGAGATTGATGTGCCCCTGGAGCGGCTGGAGAGCATCCAGCGCAGCCTGCGCATCTGCATCAGCACGCTGGAGCTGCTCAACGCAACGCGCGGGCCGCTGGGGCAACCGAACACGGGCGCACGGCCCGCCGACGGTGCCGGCGCCCGGCGCCTTCGCGACATGTTGATCGGCATGTCGCGCGCGTTGCGGTTTGGCACGTTGGCACGTTTGGCGAGACCACGCGCGGCCGACTCCGCCGAAATCAGCCACGCCGCCGGCACGCCCACCGTGGAAAGCGCGCTGGCCGAAGGTTTTGCCAACGAGATCGAGAACCTGCGGCAGCAACTGCTGGCGATTGCGCCGCAGTGGAATATCGGTTGAAGCAGGGGGCGCCCGGCAACGTCCGAAGTACGGATCGAATCAATTGTCGAGGCTGGCGCGCTCGACTGACTTTATGGACGACTGCTTTTTAGAGGGGGCGCACCCTCCGAATGCGAGATCCCCTGCCGACCCTTTCAATCCACCATTTCGGCAATCTCGTCCACTTCGAGTGTCCGGCCGAACTTGTTCTTCAAGCCCTGCCCCCACGCATGCACGTGCGCACCGGGGGTGAGGTATGACGCCAGCTCTGCTGCAGCATGGGGCGGCACGCGCAACGAGGTGCCATCGTCCAGCAACGCGCCGCGCAGTTCCCCCTTCGGCCCAAAGAGCGACAGCTTGACCTGCCCCGTAGCTTCCATCGGTCGACGCGCACCGGCACGTTTTGCAGGTTTGTCACCCTTGGCTGGCGGGCCTTCATCAAGGATGACCTTGCCGCTCTCTGTGGTGAGCGAGATCGCGGCGATCATGTCGGCGCCGCGCGGCTTCACCCCGCGTATGCGGACTTTGTCGCCCAGCGCGACATGCCGGGCCAGGTGACGCGACAAGTGCGGCGGCACGTGGACCTGCCGAAGTGTGCGACCCCCGAGCACAAAACCATCGACATCGCCTTCAGGATTGAGAAGGAAGTTGCGGACCGTGCCGCGAACTTCCGGAAGACTTTCAGGATCGATCCAATGCATTGCGTATCCTCCTTTGCGCGCTGTGCGTGCTGTAAGACGGGGCTGGAGGTGTCGCAACGATCATGCCTATGCGCTGCAGCCCACAAATATGTGGGCGCTGACTGTCACCCCCACACTCGGCGACACGCATGTCTCAACCGATCTCATCGGCGCATGCTGGCTGATCGTGCTGAGCGATCGGTGCGGCCTGATCTCCGTTATGCGACCTGGAAACTCTGCACCGAGTGTGCGAGCACCTTGCCTTGTTCCTCCAGCGCTTGTGACGCAGCGGCAGCCTCTTCAACAAGAGCCGCATTGCGCTGTGTCATTTCGTCCATCTCAGACACGGCAATGTGAACCTGTGAGATGCCTTGGCTCTGCTCCGTGCAGGCTGCGGCAATCTCTTCGATCAGCGTCGTCACGCTGGCGACTGAAGTCGTGACCGATTCCATCGTCTTGCCGGCGCGGTCAGCCACGATGGCGCCTTCCTTGACGTGCGCCCGCGACGATTCGATCAGTTCCTTGATTTCCTTTGCGGCCGTGGATGAGCGCTGCGCCAATGCACGCACCTCGCTGGCCACCACGGCAAAGCCCCGGCCCTGCTCGCCCGCGCGTGCCGCTTCCACCGCAGCGTTCAAGGCAAGGATGTTGGTCTGGAAGGCGATGCCCTCGATGAGGCCTGTGATCTCGCCAATGCGGGCCGAGCCTTCGCTGATCTTGTTGATGACGCTGACCACATCGCCCACGTCGGCGCTGCCCTGTTGCGCGATGCTCGACGCGTTCGTCGCCAGCGCCGCCGCCTGCTGGGCGTGCGCGGCGTTCTGTTGCACGGTGGTGGTCAGTTCTTCCATGCTCGAAGCCATCTCTTCCAGCGCAGAGGCTTGCTGCTCCGTCCGGCTGGAAAGATCAACGTTGCCGCTGGCAATTTGCGTGGAGCCTGCGGAAACGGAGTGCGCAGCTTCGCCAATCTGGCCGATGAGCGTGCCCAGCCCCTCGCAGATCGTCTTCATTGAGGCCAGCACACTGCCCGGATGCGCCTGCTCAAAACCCGCCTTGGCACGAAAATCACCTGCCGCAATGCGCGTTGCGGCGTCCGCCAGTGCCGCCGGCTCTGCGCCGAGCTGACGGAGCAGGCTGCGTGCAATCGTGAACCCCAACACACCGGCCAGGATCAGGCCAAACAGCCCCGCCCCAACGCCCACCCGCACGCCCGCCGCCGCATACGATCGGGCTTGCTCGACTGCATCGCTTGAGCGCTTCACCACAAACGCGTCGTAGGCGCGAACGGCCTCGCCGAGCGCTGCAAGAAGGGGGACGCAGTCCCGGTTGATTTTCTCGATGGCGGCATCCCGCTGCCCGGCACGGCCCAGCATCACAATCTCAACCGCGACCGGGCCGTACTTGTCTTCAACCGCGCGGATACCGTTGACGAAGCGCCGGGTCTCTTCCGTCGAGGTGGCGTTCGTCTTGGCTTCGTGCTCGAGCTGCGAGAGCCGTTCCTGCACGTCGGCATGCGCTTTTTCAGCGGCGTCGGCTTCCTTCAATCGATCTTGCTCGTTAGACGCCAAGACCAGATTCCGCACCGCAATAGCGCGGGCTTCGACCGCGGCCCGCACTGACTGCGCGAGCATCGTTCTGCGGTACTCCCCGCTTTCAAAATCTCCGAACTGCCCGCCAAGGGCACTCAGTTGATAACAACTGATGGCCGCCACCACCGCCACGAGAAATGCCAGCGCGCCGAATGCGCTGATCAGCTTCGCCTTCACCGTCATAAAGCCCCCCGTTAAAAATGCTTCTTCATGAAGCCTTGTTTTGCGAAAGGGTAATGGGCAGCGTGGCGGCGGAGCATGCCGCAATGGTCTACATCGAAATAATTGATTTTTGCGAAATGAGCGAAGGATCGCCCAGCGCCAGGGGTGTTTGTTGCACTACATACCAATTCACGGGCGCGCTTCACGACAGTGGGCTGATTTCCTGCACCCCGCACAAGGAGGGGGCACGCGGGAAACTGCGTTTCAAAGTCCATGCAAGCAATGATGAACGCGGCCGCCTGCTTACTCCATTTAAGGGATGTGGCCCAAGTGATTGGTTTTCATTGCCCGGATGAAAGTCATACCAATTGGCGGTCAAGTGGTGTATGTGCCGCTTAACGGAAAGGCGGAATTGCATTGCCTGCTACAGAAGAAAGATGACACCACCGTGACAGCAAGGACTGCGCTGTGTCGTCCAAAACACAAGAGCCACTGCTGCCAGCACATCGTTCAGTTGGGCTGCGTTTGGCGTTCCTAGCTCCGCACTCGGCGCAGGGTATTTGAGGTGGAAAATCTGAACGCTTGCGAGCGGCGCTGAGGTGTTGGCGCTCGACGTTTGGCCCTCAGTCCTGTGCGGCCGGGCCTATAAGCGTCGTGCGTAGCCCGTTGGGCTCGGCACGTATCGGCTGGGTACATATCGGGCTGGGCATTGTGCCCTGGCCTGGCGCCCCCGCCGTCCCGGGGTCGCTTTGCTGCTGTTTTTCTTTTATTTCTGCTTATTCGCACGCGCCAGCACGTGCAGAACATCCCACCGGAACAGATCCACCGTCACGCCATCCAGCGAGCTAAGAATGAACGCCCCGATCGCGTCCATAAACCCGGCCTGGAATTCGAGTGCCTTGTCCTTGACGTAGACCTGCTTATGACAGCGCAACGTCTGTGGCTCGAACTTGCGGTGCATCTTCATATCCATCCGCGCCTTGTGCAGATACTCCTTGGCGGCCAAGGCGCCCTGTGCGTACAGGAGATTGTCATCGACGTTCATCGGACACCTCCGGGCGGATGCCGCCGCGTGATGCTGGTGAACTGACAGTTTGCGGGGCGATGCCCGCGTGGGATGGGTACTGCTGGGGTCGGTTGATCCATTGTCTTGCCCTCTGGTTTGAGTGAGGAGCCACCCACCTGGGAGGGTGGGCGGGCACACGACAAGGTCTGCAATACCGACGTTACTGTCATGACGGCAGGGCCGAAGCCCTCCCTGTCGGGCCCGCCCGAATGGGCGAACGACGACAGCGGTAGAAACTTGAGTTTCTTCCGGACAGGAACGATCGAGATTGCAGTCTCGGCTGCGGTTGTTGCCGCAGCGGGTGGGAGTTTAGCGGGTAGAAAAGAAACCACGCAAGAAGTCATACCGTGCAGTCAAAAAGGTCGTGCAAACACAAGGGGGCTTCATGCGGACATCTGCCGAGCCTCCGTCATGAGAGGATCATTAGAGGCTGACGGATTTGCGAGAAGCTTACGTATGTAGTCCAATCGGCGGCGTACCGGCATCCAGACCGCGCCGTCACCGCGGTTCATAAGAGTAATAAGTTCGTGTTGTTGAAGTAGCTTAATTATTGGATCAACGAGTTGTCGCTCGGATGTATCAAGCCCTCTATACAAAGCAGGCTCAGATCTCCCTCCCAGGCTTTGCACAAACAACTTCCTCAATACTGTTAACAGGACCTTTTCTCCAGGAGCCAATCTAGCAACCGCACGAATTGAAGCATTCGTGTTAGCAACCGCCTCAAATTCTGTCACCTCAGTATTTACAAATTTGGTAGATGGAAGATCGTTCCTTGATGCCTTTCCGAGAACACGCTGTATCACGCAACCCTTAAAAAACGGCATGAAATCATGTGGCATAGCATCAATCTGGACCTCTTCGAAATAGCAATCCTGGAAAACAACACCATGGATATCCGGAAGATCCTCGCCCATCTCAAAGGTATCCGGCTGGAAAAAAATACCCTCAACCAAGACCGGAAAGGGTACGGATACCCTTCTATCAATTGCAAGCAATACAATATCCGCGCGCAGAGCACTGAGAAGCGTATTATCTGTAATTGAGGTGAGCAGAGAATTCAACGAGTTCGTGTCGAAATTGTACTGTAGCTTTCTCGCTGCAACTGCAATCGCATGATGTCCGATTATTTTTCCGCACTGAGATATCGCATCTACGAAATCGAGACTAGACAATGCGCCCATAGGATCATTTGCAAAATCGACCAGGTCTCCTGCTCGATAAACAGCAACCATCTCACTGTCGATAAATTTTCGAGAGTCTTCTTCGACTTCGTAAATTACCAACCCGGGCAACCTTTGCAATATAAGCCAAGCTTGATCATCCGGTTCAAATCCGCATATCTCGCTGTACGCCCTCTTTAAGTGTTCTGGCCGGAGCGGACCTAGACCATCATCCGAAGCTCGAGCATATGTCGCAAGACGGCTTAATATTTTCCGGATTGTTGCTCCATCTAAATAGCGAGAATCTATTCTCGCCTCTCGCTCACAGACTTGATCGACTAAATAATCCCAGCCGGTCGCTGCATCGGGAAATCGCTCGCTATCCGCCACCGCGTTTATGAGGCCGCTCGAAGCTAGATAACTAACGAACAATGGCTTAGTGGGAAGCCATGGTGGGAATTGATCATCGCTTTTCCCTGGTTGCTGACGCAGGAATTGGATAACCTGATCCTCAGTAAATTCAAAAGTAGTTAGATGCGTAACTCGACTTCCCAAACCAAGGCTATCTTCAGCCTCAGCGTTGTCCACAAAGAAGTGGTCTCGTCCAGCAACAATAACACCCACACCGGCAGGCGTTTCAGTCACCAATTGCCGCACCGCCTCCAAGGCGCGCTTCCGAATTGTTCGAAGTTTACCGAACGTGGCTCGCTGAACGCCTAGGGCGGTTAGTTCATCAAACCCATCTAATAACAAGATGCAAAACTTTGCCCTCCACGCCCTCACAAGGCTTGGCGGCGATTCAAAACCTATTTTTCGCGCATGTCGTTCCAGCATTTCTACTGCATCAATTTGCCCCGTGTGTTCGCGGAGATTCACATATACAGGAAATAATGCTGTGCGCCCCCGAAGATAGTCCTCACGCAATTCTCTAAAAACTTGCCGCAAAGTCATGCTTTTGCCGGCACCAAACTGCCCTGTCAATATGAATCTATCGCCGCGCTGCAGCGCGGAGCAAATCTGGCGTACGCTCCATCTTTCTGAATTAGCACTGTTTTCCAAGTTGATGGGTATATATTCCGTCGTCGGATTCGGCTGCCTAGTTTCCGGATCCAAAACACTACCGAAAACGTGATTGAGGCGTGCCGCCAAGTAGGCACCAACGTCGATAACGGACTGTTGAAATTGTGCAAAAGAAACTGCTACCACCTGCCCTTTTCCAATTCTCTCGACTTCCTTCCGCTGATCAGCCGTAGGCTCTTCTGCCGTGACAAACCATCCCCTAGCGCCTTTCAAGGGCGTCAGCTTGGTTTGTTGTATTACCGCTTGATGGAGTTTTCTTGCATCATTTCTCGCTTTTTCTTGCGACCTAGACGTCGTAGCCTCAATAAAGTGGACACTCTCTTCGGTCTCGAAAATCCCGTCTCTCTCGCGACCATCTAGCATGGCCGCGCCAGCCATGGCGCTCGCCGGCCATTTAGCCCTCGCAATACGCAGGACTTCTGCCTCAAATGCCTTGTCATTAATCCAACCCATCTATCCTCCTCCGAGATACAGCGCGGCTAGTGGGGCGGCGACCCTGTGACAGTCGCCGGCCATTCGTAGTTGTTGCGTCTGAGCTAACTAGCTATTTGAAAAGCCAACCAAGAAAATTCGCACAACGAAGGGGTCAAGCCCGCCCCATCTGCAACGTATACCGACACCCCGTCCGGTAATTGCTACACCCCCAAAACGCCCCACTCTTCCCATTCCGCGCCACCAGCTTCACCCCACAAGCCGGGCACGAGGGCGTCCGGTAATCCCCCTCAAACACCTTCGCCAGCAGCGCGGCCTGCTTGTCTTCGGCCAGCGCGCGGATGCGCTCAAGCACCGCCGACCCGTCCAATAGCTGGATGCCGGCAAGCTCGGAATACTCCTGCACCGGGTTGCCGACATAACCGGACAAAGACCAGAACACGCCCCGCTTGACCTTGTGCGCCAGCATGGAGCCGCCCAGCGCCCGCACCTGCTCCACCTTGACGGGCTTGGACCACGCCTTGCACTGGACCACCGCCACGGGCGCGCTCTGGCCAGCCATGTACAGCGTGGCGTCAATGCCGCCGTCTGCGCCGTGCGGCACCGTCTTCACCGTGAAGCCCATCTGCTCGTAGTACTGCACGCACAGCAGCTCGAACCGCTTCCACTCAAGTGCGTGGATGGCCTCCAGCGTCCAGCTTTGGGGTGTGGCGGGTTCTGCCGGCGTGGCGGCTTGTGGGGGCGTGGGGGTGTTGCGAGTCGGATTGGGCGGGTTGGGCGTGTTGCTGCCCGCTGCATTGCGGGCGGGTTGGGGCGGCGCCTTCGGCGGGCGGGCTCGCCCAGTCGGCTCGGTGCGCGGGGGGCCGAGCCGGGCATCGGCCTGCCGGCTGCGCTCCCGCAGGTACGACAGCACGGCAAAGAAGCCGAGCAGCAGCGCAGGCATCCAGGCCAGCCCGCGCGCCAGCATGCCGACGCCGCTCAAGATCGGGTTGGCCGCAAACGCGCCCGGCAGGATGTTGTGAAAAATCAGGTAACTGGCGCCCGCGCCAATCGCCAGCATCCACCAAGGCAGCGACAGGAGTACGTCGCTGGTGGATGCTTGTTTTCTCCTCCGCCCCATTTACCGCCCCCGGCCTATTGCTTTTAGATATTTAGGACTAGGCGCTTTCTCTGATAATCCGCTTCAAATCAGTGCGCCCGTTTTTTATTGGGAAAAAGCATAGGCGATGCGTCGGGATTGTGCTGCCCCCGTTGGGTGGGGTTTTGGGAGGTTTTTTGGGTGAGGGTTGATAAAGATCGAAGCCCGGGGCCGGATTTATATTTGGTGAAAATCTGAACTAAGAATTTCGCATGTGCGTGGCGCGGGCGACGGCCTTTCACTATGCCGCGGTTGGCACTTACTCCTGCAAATACTCTCGGGTACGATGCGGCACCTCTTCCGCACATCATTATGGCTATCCGCTTCCAAACCACAGAACAAGACATGGTTGCCGCGTACCGGGGCTGCACTACACAACGAGCCGCAAGAAAGCCGCATGGGTATTCGGTGCGTTTGTGCTGGGGCTGGTCGTCTATCTCACGACAAAACACAGCTATGCGGCCGCACTGGCCTGTGGCGCTGCGGGCCTCGGCTTGGCGCATGTGACGATCCTCTATCTGGTCGTTCCAAATCGCGCCCGGGCTTTGTATCGCCAGCAAAAGAATCTGCCCACTGAACATCAGGTGTCGTGGGATGACCAGTGTGTCTACATCCACTCAGAGCGCTACAACGAAAATCTGCGCTGGACCGACCTCTTGAAAGCCAAAGAGAACGACGCCTTGGTGCTGCTGTACCGGTCTAACTACAACCTCAGCATGATTCCGAAGCGCAGCTTCTCCGATGCGGATACGTATGCGCAGTTTCGCGGGCATTTGGTGCCTCGGTTGTTGGCGTAAGGCCGCGACAAACCCGCTCATTGAACACATCCCATGCGAATCGCCGCCCTGTCCGATATTCATGGCAACCTTGCCGCGCTGGACGCCGTGCTGGAAGACATTCAAGCCCAGGGCGCCGATCTGATCGTGAACCTGGGCGATATTGCGTCCGGCCCGCTACAGCCGCGCGAAACGGTGGATCGGCTGATGGCGCTGAATCTGCCGACCATTCGCGGCAATCATGAAAGGCAGGTTCTGGCGGGCGACCCGTCACGGATGGGCGCGTCCGACCGATACGCATTTGAGCAGTTGAGGCCCGACCAGCTCGCGTGGTTTGCAAGCCTGCCCGTGCTCCGGTACGTCGAAGACGATGTTCTGCTCGTTCATGGGTCGGCCCAGGACGACCAGACCCATTTTTTGGAATCCCTTTCTGAGAATGGATGCCGCGCGGCGACGCACGATGAAGCGCTCTATCGCGCAGAAGATGCCGACGCAAAGCTCGTGCTGTGTGGGCACACGCATATGCCACGCGCGATGAAGCTGGCGGACGGCCGCTTTATCGTCAACCCGGGCAGCGTCGGCCTGCAGGCCTACAGCGATGCCTATCCGTTTGCCCACACGATTGAAACCGGCAGCCCGCATGCGCGCTATGCCATCGTGACTGAACACGCAGGTAAGTGGACGGCGGAGTTCCGTGCTGTTGAATACGCGTGGAACGATGCAGCGGCGATTGCGGAGCAACGGGGCCGGCAGGATTGGGCGGTTGCGTTGCGCACTGGCAGGGTGGGCTAAGGGGGTTAGGCGTGCTCAGCGACCTATTGAAGCCGTTGCCGCCGCCACCCAAGATGACGCGCGAGCAATACACGGCGTATCGATGGCACCTCGTGTGGATGCTGGTGGCGTGGGTCATGTTCGCGATCGCGTCCTACATGATCTGGCAACACACGGGCAATATCGGCCGATGCATCTTGGGCGTGATCGGCTATGTCTTCGTACCGAACCTTTCCATGGTCGAAGACGTTTTTACGTCGTATGAGAAGTACGTAGCGCCGTACGAGAAATACGAGAAGAAATAAGCCGCCACCAACAACGTCCCACACACGCCCACCCAATCTCCTACGCCATGCCCGCGCACATGAATGTCGCCATCGTGCTGGAGCGCGCGACATCGCCCGCAGATCGGCTGACGACCATCTCTGCATTGGCGACGGCCTTTGCCCGGTTCTTTGGCGAGCCGCAGGAGGTCTTCCGCATCAACTACGTGACCGGCGCGTCGGAATGCGAAGCGTGGTCCGCAGCGCCGCGCCTGCCTGAAGAGCAGCCCGGCAAGCACGAACTGCTCTTCGTATATGGCGACCGCGTGGCGCTGCTCGATGGCACGCACAGCAGCATCCATACGGAAAGCAACGGCGTGCGGGCGAGCTTTGTGGTGTCTCTGCCTGTGCCGCTGAACTTGCCGCTCGCGCAACTGGAGCCGCACCTGCTGCATGCGGCAGAAGCCATCAGCCGTGCGGCTGACACGTTTGCCATTGCCGCAGGCTGGGAGCTTGAACTGGACGTGGACTTGCAGCCGCATGACGTGGTGCAAGGCAGCTTCACAGACTTTCCGCTGTGCCGCTGGCTGGTTGGGCCGACGCCGTTGTTCTCTGGAGCACCAATAGGTTTTGCAGGCGTTAGCAGGTTGGGCGGCATTACGCTGTTTCGGCGCGTTTGAGAAACGTCATATATCCCGCCCATCGTCTCTAAATGCCGCGAGGTGTCACCCGACAAACTTATAATGACGCCCGGCCACCCGCCCACGCCACCGCGTGCCGCGCACAAAACTTGCGCCGCACCTGCAGTGGCGCCACCGGCCCGCTCCACCATCCGGCCGAGCCCTTTTGCCCAACGCCATGCCCTACCGCTTCCGTCCGTTGTCCGTTTTGTGTGCCGCTGCCAGCATCGCTGCCGTCCTGGCTGCGTGCAGTTCTGCGCCCACGCCGCTCTATCAGCAGGAGCAGTTCGATGCGACGGCAAGCCCCTATGCGCGCACCTTCCACGCCAAGTCTGACGCGACGTGCGAGGCGGCGCGCCGCGCGTTGCTGAGCCAGGGGTATGTGTCGAGTTCGCCGCGTGCGGACACGATCGATGGCAGCAAGAATTTCCAGCCGAGCAATGATTCGCACGTGGTGATCTCGTTCCACGTGGTGTGCGCGGAGGCCAATGCGGACGGCACGTCCAGCACGGCCTATGTGAACGCGGTGCAAGACCGCTACACGCTCAAGAAGACGAGCACGTCGGCAAGCGTGGGGTTGAGCATCCTCGGCTCGGTGTCGCTGCCCATCGGCTCGGGGGACGATTCGATGGTGAAGGTGGCCAGCGAGACGATTCCCGCCGGCGTGTTTTACGAGCGCTACTTCAACCTGGTCGACCACTTCCTGAAGATTGACCCCGCCCGCAAAGACCACAAGGTGGCCAAGGCGGCGGAGAAGGAACACGTGGCCCCGCTGCCCGAACCCGCGCCTACGCCGCAAGGCGAGCCCATGAAGATGACGACGCCCGTGGTGCCCACGCCGGCCGCGCCGCCTGTGCCGGTGGCGGCTCCGGCTTCGGCTCCGGCTGCTGCACCGCCACCGAAGGCGCCTGCTGAGGCCGCACCGGCATCGGCGCCTGCGGTGACCACGCCGCCGGCACCCGCAGCGGCGCCTAGCCCGGCACCTGCGTCGGAACCCGCCGGTTCGACGACGGGTGGGGCGAGCTGAGAGGCTCCATCAAAAAACAAAGCCGCCTTTGAGGCGGCTTTTTTGTTGGGGCGTCGCATTGGACGTCGTCTGGCATCTGCAGGTTTTCGGGACTTGGATTTACAGCCACCGGCTCAGGCTTACCTGCCTTGAGTTGTGGGAGAGTCGCCTTGCCTTCGCGTTCTGCGGCAAGCACATCCATTCCTTCTTTCAGTTCAGCAAACAGGTCTCGTTTCATGGGCACGGACTATACGTTCATTGCCTAGAGTTCCAAATGCGTAAATGCTGTTTTGGCGGCATTCATTGAACGCTCGACGCGGGCGTCAAACCTACGAGAATCAGTACCCGTCGCAAGCGTAGGAATGTGAGAGAGTGCAAGCCACGGCAGTGGCAAAGGCATCCACGTCACATCACGGGCGCGCAAGCTGTGGACCGCCTCCACCTCACATGCCGGCGCCCGCCCGGTGAGGAGACACGCATGGTCAGCAAGAACACGATCTGTCTGTGGTACGACCGCGATGCGCTGGACGCGGCCAACTTCTACGCCCAGACTTTCCCAGACAGCAAAGTCACCGCCGTCCACCGCGCGCCGGGCAACTACCCCGCCGGCCAGGAGGGCGACGTGCTGACGGTGGAGTTCACCGTGGCGGGCATTCCGTGCCTGGGGCTGAACGGCGGCCCGCAGTTCAAACACAGCGAGGCGTTCTCGTTCCAGATTGCGACCGACGACCAGGCCGAGACCGATCGGCTGTGGAATGCCATCGTCAGCAACGGCGGGCAGGAAAGCGCCTGCGGCTGGTGCAAAGACAAGTGGGGGGTGTCGTGGCAGATCACGCCGCGCGCGCTCACTGCGGCCTATACCGATCCGGACCACGCAGCGGCCAAGCGCGCCTTCGACGCGATGATGACGATGCGCAAGATCGACATCGCCACAATCGAGGCGGCGCGGCGGGGGTGACGTTGCCGGGTGCCGAAGCCCGTGCAGGGACACTGCGCGCGGCGCCGCTCCGGCTCGGGTTTTCTACGCCGCGGGGCGCGGCACCGCCGCACGAAACCGATGCGCCAGCGTGTGATAGAACGACGGCGTCAACGCCTTGGAGACCTGGCTGGACAACAACGCCACAGCCATGAGCGGCAAGACCATCTCGTGGCCGTCGATCATCTCCATCACGATCACGAACGATGTGATGGGCGACTGCGTGACCGCCGCCAGGTAGCCGACCATGCAAAGCGCGGCAAGACTGGGCAGCGGTATGGAGGATGTTACGAGCGACATGACGTTGCCCAGCCCCGCCCCGATCGCCAGCGAAGGCGCGAAAATGCCGCCCGGAATGCCGGAGAGGTACGACGCAATGAGCGCCCCGAACTTGAGCACCGCATAGAACGGTGAAAGGGCTTGATGGGTTTCGAGCAGGCCGCGCGCTTCGGCATAGCCGCTGCCGAACGTGGTTCCGCCTGACACCAGGCCAATCAGCGCGATGACGACTCCGCACAGGAAGGCGAACCAGACCGGTTGCGTCTGCCGGATGTCCACCAGCCGCGCAGGCATCCAGCGGGGTATGTTGAGCAACAACCAGCAGAACACGCCGCCCACCACGCCGCAGATGGCGCTCGCACCAATCACTACAGGCACCAGCGCCAGATGAAACTGCCCAATGGCCTGGATGCGCCCGAAATACAGGTAGTTGCCTTGCAGACCCAGCGCAACCACTCCGGAAAAAATAATGGCGGTGATGAGCGTGCCGCTGTTGCGTGCCACGAAACTGCGCGTCAGTTCTTCAATGGCAAAGACGACACCCGCCAGCGGCGTGTTGAACGCGGCCGCAAGCCCGGCCGCGGCACCCGCGAGGGCGAGCTGTCGCTCGATGTGCTTGCTGCTTCGACGATACCCCCGCCGCATGGCGTACATGAGCGATGCGCCGATCTGCACCGTGGGCCCCTCCCGGCCGATCGTAAAGCCACAGAGGATGCCCACGAACGAGACTACGATCTTGCCGAACATGATCCGCAGGGAGAGCAGCGAGCTGGACAGCCGCCCATCCTCCAGTGTCGCAATGACCTGCGGAATGCCGCTGCCCTCGGCACCGCGAAAAAACCGGCGTGTCAGCCAAATGGCGAGGGCCGCGCCAACCGGTGTGATGATGATCGGCAGCCAAAACGCGTGCGAGACGATGCCGCGAAACAGCTCGAATCCAAGATCGATCGCCTTTGCATAAGCGACGGATACCAGACCCACGAGAACGGCACCAAGCCAGAAGATGCCGTAGTTTGCCCAGAGTCTCCTGGCCCGACGCACTGATCGATCTGCGATGTGGAGAGGAGAAAACATGGGAGGCTGCGGCGTCGGGTCCGTGGAGCGGAGATTATAGGACTGGCAACGCTTCGGCCTCCGCCTCGTCAGAGTCAGAGTCAGAACCAGGAACGCAGGCGATCAACGCAGGCTGACCAGCGTCTGCAGAATCGTGTCCTGCGTCTTGATGGTCTGCGCATTGGCCTGATACGAACGCTGCGCAACGATCATGTTGACGAGTTCGGCAGACAGATCCACGTTGGACTGCTCGGCAGATTGCGATTGCAGCAAACCGAACGACCCCATCCCCGGCGTGCCAAGGTTCGGCGCGCCGGAGTTGGACGTTTCCACCCACTGGTTGCCGCCGATGTTCTGCAGGCCGTCCGGCGCCTTGAAGTTGGCCATTGCAAACTGGCCCAGCACGGCGGTGCGGCCGTTGGAGTAGCGCGCCATCACCGTGCCGTCGTTGCCCACGGCATAGCTGGCAAGGCGCCCGGTGGCGTAGCCGTCTTGCGAGACGCCCGGCGCGGTGTCGTTGTAGCCACCGCCGTATTGCGTGGTGCCCGTCATGTCGATGCTGCCGATGCTCATGCCGGCAAAGGCCACGTTCACTTTGGACGGCGCAGAGGTCAATTGCCCGCTGCCGTTGAACGTGAGCGTGCTGATCGGGTTGCCGCCCGTGGGCGCCGCGCCGTCCACCATGGCGTGGACGTCCCACCCCGTGGCGGTGCGCACGTAGTAATTGGTGAGCGTATGAGCTTTGCCCGTGCCGTCATACACCTGCTGCGACACCGTATGGTTGAACGTGGCCGAGTTGGCCGGCGAGAACGGCGTGGTGGCCGGCACCTTGGCGCCCGCGTCCAGGTTGACGCCAAACACAGTGTTGGTGGTGGCCAGCGGCGCCAGATCGTTCACGGGAATCTGCAGGTTGACCAGCGCAGCCGTGTTGACTTTGCCCGTTGCATCCACGCCGTAGCCGGTCAGATTCTGGCCTGTGGCAGAGACGATGTAGCCGTTCTTGTCAGTATGGAACTGGCCGTTGCGGCTGTATGAAACCTGCCCGCTGCCCGGGTCCACCATGCGGTAGAACCCCGTGCCATTGATGGCGATGTCCAGCGGATTGCCCGTGCGCGTCACGTTGCCCTGCGTGAAGGACTGCGACACGCGGGTCACGTTCACGCCTTGCCCGATCTGGTTGTCCGACGCGCCTACCAGTGAGCGTGCATATACGTCGCCAAACACGGTGGTCGCCTTCTTGTAACCGACGGTGTTGGCGTTGGCGATGTTGCTGCCGATGGTGTCGAGCGATTTGGACGCAGCGTTGAGGCCGCTCAGGCCTTGTTGGAATCCCATGATGTTCTCGCTTGGAAAGTTGTACCGCTGTGTTGCGAGCCAATCCGTTGGAACGGCCGGCCGGCGCTAAAGACCTCGGAGTCGACCTCACGGCATCGCCCTCCGCACATCGACCATGATGTTTTCGTCTTTAAGCGGCGTGTTGTTTTTCCCTTGCGAACACCTTAATCATCGCGGTTTTAAATCGCTTTCTTACGATTCTTACGAGATTCTGATGTTGAAACTTTGAATTAGAAGGCTAAAAGCACCGCATCATTTTGAATTGGATCTGGGTGCTTCATGATGGGCGGCGGTACTCGGCAGATGTCGCCTGGCGGCCTGCAGCGCAGGGCGGAGCCGGTGCATGCCGGTACGCGTGATAGAGTCGACCGCCATCCCTTTCCGGATCGTGTAGCCCTATGTCGACATTCGCGCTTGTCCCCAAGCAAACGGCGTTGTTGGTCATGCACTACCAGACCGACATCATGGCGTTGTTTCCATCGGTCGCGCCCACGCTGCTCTCCAACACCCGCGCGCTGTGCGATGCCGCGCGAGCCAAGGGCGTCAGCGTCTACTTTGCGAAGTTCCACTTCAGCCCCGGCTATCCGGAAGTCAGCCCGTTGAACAAGAACGGGCAAGGCGTGAAGCAACTGGGCCTGTTCGTTGAAGACCGTATCTCGCCGGAACTCGGCCGGCAACCCGATGAGTCGATCATCATCGCGCACCGCGCCAGCGTGTTCTACGGCACGGATCTGCAGGTGCGGTTATCCGCCAAGGGCGTCGATACCTTGATCATGGTGGGCGTTGCATCAACGGGCGTGATGCTGTCTTCCATTGCGCATGCAAGCGATGCGGACTACCGGCTGTTCACCGTGAAGGACTGCTGCTACGACCCGGACCCGATCGTGCACGAGCATCTTTTTGCGACGGCATTTGAGTCGCGCACGACGGTGCTGTCGCTGGCAGATGCGTTGTCGCTGCTGGAGTAATCACAGCAGGCCTTCGGCGAGCCTCAGGCGCTGACCACCTTGTTCTTGCCCGCGCGCTTGGCCTGATACATGGCGCGGTCGGCGCGCTGGATGGCCGCCATGGGCGGTTCGTCCTTGCCGACTTCCGCCACGCCGGCAGAGAAGGTGATAAACAGCCGCGTATCGCCCGCCACAAAGAAGCGCTGCGTGAGCGCCCGCTGCAGGCGGACGATGGTCTGCACGCCCTCTTCCAGACAGGTGTCCGGCATCAGGATCACGAATTCCTCGCCGCCAAAGCGCGCGAGCGTGTCTTGCGGGCGCATCGATTCGCGGGCCACCTGGGCAAGGTGAGACAGCGCATCGTCGCCAAAGCTGTGGCCGTGCGTGTCGTTGATCGACTTGAAGTCGTCGATGTCCAGAAACGCGATCGAGAGTGCACTGTTCTGGCGCGCCGCACGGGCAACTTCGCGCTCCAGCGCCTCTTCCAGGCCCTTGCGGTTGAGCGCGCCGGTCAGCAGATCGTGACGCGCCGACGCCGACGCCATGTCGAGCGCCTTGCGCAGTTGGGCCACCTCGGCGGCGGCCTCTTCGGCCTTGACCTTCATCGCCGACAGCACGTCGCGGTTGCGGGCCGACTCCAGCGACATCCAGCGGGTGGCTGACAGCGCGTCCTGAATGGCCGGCGCGATCTCGGCAATGCTGTTGGCCGATTCGATCTTCTTGGCGCACGCTTCCATCTGACGGTGATGCTCGCCCGAGGTTTCGGCGGCGGCAGACAGGCGCTCCATGAAGGCTGCCAGCAGCCGCTTCATTTCTTCTTGCGCTTCGATCGACTTGGTTTTCAGCGAGCTTTGCTTCTGGATGACCTCCATGAGGCGACGCCGCAGGTCATCCAGCCGGCGCAGGCTGACCGGCGCTTCACTGGCCTTCATCAGGGCTTCGATCTGGCCGCGCAGCCAGCGGTCGTCCAACGACAGCTCAGCGATGTTCTCGAACACCAGTTGCAGCAGGCTCAGCAACGCCCGGCGGATCTCGCCCTGATCTTCCGCCGCCAGCGACAACCGGTGGTTGAACGTGGAGAGCTTGCCGTTCAGGCTGCCAAGGCCTTCGAATTCGGACCGGCAGGCCCGGATCAGCGCCCAGGCCGCGGGGCCGATGCTGGCATCGTCTTCACCGAGCACTGGCAGACAGCATTCGACCGTGCGCGCAAGCTGCTCGCGCAACTCACGCACGAGCGCCATCCGCTCGGCATCCTGGGGGTCTGCGTCGGGCTTGCTGCCGGCGATTTCGTAATAGATCGAGGCAAAGTTGTCTGGCGTGGGCGCCAACCTGCGTGAGGCCAGCAGCTTGAGGGCGTGCCGGGCGGTCTCCGAGGGATTGTTTTCTATCATTCCGAACTACAGGGTGGCGAGCAGGGTTGGAGCGCGATTTTCCACGGTTCCGGGCCGACCGGAAAGCCGTCCGAAGGGTTATGTGGGCATTGCGCTGCAAGGTTGAAGTCGGCCGAATTGGGTGTCGCGGCAAGCATCTGCGCGAAGAGCGAGATCCCGATTGGCATCATCGTCACGCACGGCGTTTCGCCACCCAGCGTGCACCGTGAGCAACGGCGTGCTGCGCCGCGCGCCGGTCATCCGCGCGCCTGGATATGCCTCAGGAATGCAGGAGATTCGCCCCGTGCGCCGTAGAACCGGATGACCCCGGACACGTCGCCGTACTGCCTTACCAGGCCTTCTGCGGCAGCACGAATGCGCCGCACCCCGGGCACATTCTTCAGAAAGCAATCGACCAGCGCGGGATCGAAGCAGCGGCCGCTCTGGTCTGCCAGCGCTGCGAGTGCGTCCTCTTCGGGCATGCCTTCGCGGTAGACGCGCGGTTCAAGCATGGCGTCGAACGCATCGGCAACGGCCACGATGCGCGCGGCAAGTGGGACGTCTTCACCGGCAAGGCCAGCCGGATATCCGCTGCCGTCGAAATGTTCGTGATGATGGCGCGCAACGCTCGCTGCCATTTGCAACAGCGGATCGGCCGTCCCGCCAAGCAGCTCGGCGCCGATGTTCGAGTGCCGCTGCATGATCTCGTGCTCTGCGTCGGTCAACGAGGCAGGCTTGAGCAGGACGTCATCTGGAATGCCCAGCTTGCCGATGTCGTGCACGGGCGCCACCAGATAGATGCGCTGCTGCTCAACGTCGTCCAGCCCCAACACGTTTGCCAGATAGGCCGCGACAGCCGCAGTCCGGACCAGATGACCGAGAGCAGAGGGGTAACGCGATGCGCCCGCAAGCGTCAGGCTGGCAAGCATGATGTGGGGGCGGCTTTGTTGTGCCATGGAGCGAACTCTCTCTGTAGCCGTGGCGCCAGTCGAGACACGGGGATTGCTGAAAGGGTTGCACGATAGTCATCACGCAAGTGGACCGCAACCACCCACGTCGGTCATCTTTGATCTATCCCATCTGCAAGCGCCGCCACAACGTCGTTTTGCTGATCCCCAACGCTGCGCAGACGGCATCCGGTTCGCGTCTCTGCCGTAGCGACGTAGCTAGCGTCACCGTGTCACGAATGTCGAAAAGCTCGGCAGCAATCCACTTGCTCGGTTACTGCTGCGTCTCAGGACAGTGACAACAAAGAAATAATCGGACCGCGAAAATAAAACAACACCACAAAGCACGCAATAGAATAGTTGAATTTTGCAAACAAAAATCTTCGGCCCCAATGAAGAACTATTATCCACCCTCATATTCCCATCAAATTGAGCCATTTATATAGGGGGCCGGATGTTTGAACGAGGCGTTCGAGAATCAATGAACAGATTTCCGATTTTATTGCAGCCATTTCTCACTTGGCTCACAGGAAAACCGCTCGATGATTCAGAAAAACCATATTCAATTCCAAAGACAGCGGATATTGTAATGACGCCACTAATTGGCGCCCTTTCCATTCAACTCTTGGCACTGCTTTCAGAATCGAATACACCGGCCGCATGGCCTCTCATCTTTCTGCTATGGATTGTTCTAGTCGGAGTCTTGCGCAAATTGCAGGTCACGCACTTGCACCACGCCATTCACAATCGCCTCTTCTGCAGCGCAGCACTCAATAAATTCTACACAAAGTTAATTCCGTCGATCATTTTTGTTCAAAATGGCAGCGAATATAAGAAAGAACATCTTGCGCATCATAACGCAGACATTTTCACCACAAAACAAGACGCGGATGCCGCATTCCTAGCGCAGCTTGGATTTATACCTGGCCGAACGAGAAAGGAGTTATGGCAGACGCTTTGGATCACTGTCCTTAGCCCCGCTTTCCACGCACTGTTTCTTCAAGCACGCTTGAGATCGATTCTGATCCGAGGGAAGAGCCAGGAGCTAACGCTGGCATGGGTCATGGTTGGCCTCCATTTTGCGTTCGCCGCTCTGCTCGGCCTGAAGGCGTATCTGATTGCGGTGTTCATTCCCATGACGGTTCTGTACCACATCAGCGCCCTGCTCCAGTTCCTAACCGAACACGCGTGGGATGTGACCGGATCCGCTCCGTCCGACTGGGACGCGTACGCAGCACGGTGTTGGGGACGATTTTGCGGAGAGCGTTATCCCGAGAGTTCCGGCGGCGGCCTGATTAGAACCACGCGCTACATGATCCAGGTGGCGATTTGGAGCGCGCGAATGTCAGTGATCCATGCACCTGTCCGGCTAGGGTGTCTTGTCTCGGACTTACCCGCCCACGATTGGCATCACCTCGCGCATCTTGCGGGCCAGAACTCCCGAGACTGGCCTCGAAGCCTATACCTGCGTCAGGCCGCTATTGCCTGATCAACAACTTTTCGTCGCAGTTGAATAAGATGGCATACGCAGACAACGCATGTAAGACGGTGATCGTCGTGAACTCGGAGTTCCCCGCCCCCACGATCATCAATGCCGTCGCACACTCTGTGCTGGGACTCATTGGATCCAACAGTCGGGATGCATGGAACCTGTTGGCATATCCCAGCCCAGCCTTTTCATCGGAAAGCCGCATCAGCGAGTTTCCTGCCATCGTGCTGCGAGCGAAACGCTCATCCGCCCTCGAGAAGTTGATTTGCGCGCTGCGCGATACAGGCATCCCGCACAACGCCTTCATTGATTCCATGATCGGCACCAGCGCTGAGAATCAGCAGGCAGCAACCCTGGCTGCGACGCCCGGGCAGAACAAGCTGATCTGCGTTGCGCTGTTTGGCCGTGAAGAAGCGATTCGCCCGCTCATCAAGTCGTTCTCCCTGTACAAGGAATCGGAGACCTCTCGTGTTGCACCGACGGAATGAAGCACCCCCGACCACGAAGGGATCCGACCGGGCCGCTCTTCTGCGGCTGACCATCCCAGTGGGGATGGGTTATTTACCCACCGGATTTGCCTTTGGCGTCCTTGCCATCCAAGCGGGATTGTCACCCGCCATCGTGGTCGCGATGAGCGTCTTCATCTTTGCCGGCGCACTCCAGTTTGCGGCAGTGCCGTTGTTGGGCATGACCACAGGGCTTGGCACATTTGCCATAACGACGTTACTGATCAACCTGCGCCATGTCCTCTACGCCATCCCGCTGATTGAGCAGCTGCCTGCTCGGCGCTGGCACCGCGCCTATGTCGTCGCTGCGCTGACAGACGAAAACTACTCCGTTCTCACCACCCTTCCGGCAAATAGGAGGCAGCAGTTCGCCATGTCCGTGACGTTGATTCATCACGGCTACTGGATCGCGGGAACCGCGCTTGGAGTGCTGTTCGGACAACAGGTTGCGAATTGGATTCCCAACCTGGACTTTGCGCTGCCTTCGCTGTTCACCATTCTCGCCATCGAACAGTACCTGACGCAAAGAAAACTGGCCCCGGCACTGGTAGGCGTATTGGCTTACTTAATAGCGACGCGACTGGCGACAGACTATCTGTTGGTCACAGCCCTCGGATTGGGACTGGTCACGTTGCTAGCGCGCGCACTGGTCCGTGGTAGCGCCTTGGAAGCGTCCTGAAGGAGCGAGACGGAATGAGCAGCATTGAACAATGGATCGGCGTCGGCATCATGAGCGTACTGACGGTCCTTCTCAGGGCATCCCCGTTGATGATCAACCGCACGGTGCTACGCAGCCGGGCGGTGACCCAACTCAATCAGGAATTGCCGCTCTGCGTGATGGCCGTCTTGGTTGCGAACGCCCTTGGAAGCAGCGGGATGCCGAGTCAGATTGGCTTGGAATTGATTGCGCTTTGTGGTGTTGCCTTGACCTATCTGATGTGGCGAAACGCGCTGCTTAGCGTTCTCACCGGCATCGGCGGACTGACGCTGTTACGCACCCTCCTTTGATCGCCTGCAAAACGACACGTTGACCGGCGTGTCGCAGTGGTCCGGCGTGCCGCGCCGGAGGAAGGGACTTACCGCGCCGATGCCGCCTCCTGCAAGCGCCGCCACAACGTCGTTTTGCTGATCCCCAACGCTGCGCAGACGGCATCCCGATCGCCGCCGTGGGCTGCCAGCGCTGCGCGGATCTCTTCCGCTTCAACGCCTCGGCTGCGCTCGCGCAGCGTCTGGGCCGCCGGTTTGCCGGCCGTGACGTGGGCAAACACTTCCGGTGCAATCAGCCGCAGCACATCTTGCGTGATGGCGTCGGTGTCATCGGTGTAAGCCAGTTCCACGGCAATCCGTTCAACCACGCTCTGCAGTTCGCGCACGTTGCCGGCCCAGGTGTAACGCCGCAGCGGGTCGGCAATGCCGGCCAGCACGCGGGCGGCATCTTCGGTGTCGGCAATGCGCAGCAGCAGACGCGGTTCGCGGCGCGCCGCCTGTACGAGCAGTTCAGCGGCGAGGGGCATCACGTCGTCAGGACGTTCGCGCAGCGGCGGCAGCGCAATGCTCAGGATGTTGAGGCGGTAGTACAGATCTGCGCGGAAGGTGCCGGCCTCCACCGCGTCCGTCAGCGCGCGGTGCGTGGCGGCCACCACGCGGATATCGACGCGCGTGGGCTCGGTGGAGCCCAGCCGCACCACTTCGCGCTCCTGCAACACGCGCAGCAGGCGGCTTTGCAACGGCAGCGGCATCTCGCCGATTTCATCCAGGAACAGCGTGCCGCGGTGCGCGGCTTCAATCAGCCCGGTCTTGCCACCCTTGCGCGCGCCGGTGAAAGCGCCCTCTTCGTAGCCGAACAGTTCGCTTTCCAGCAGCGCTTCAGGAAACGCGCCGCAATTGATAGCGACAAAAGGAAAATCACGCCGCGCGCTGAGCTGATGCATGCCCTGCGCAACCATCTCCTTGCCTGTGCCGGATTCACCCAGCACGAGCACGGTGGCGTCGGACCTGGCATAGCGGCGAACGAGCGTACGCACACGCTCCATCGGCAACGATTCGCCCACCAAGTCCTCCAGACGGTAGCGCGCGCTGAACTGCTGAGGGCGCTGGCGTGAGCGCAGCGTGCGGTCCAGCCGCTCCACCGCGCGGGATTCCTGGAAGGTAAACACCGTGCCTTCGGCGGCGCCCGCGCCGGCGCTCGCCAGTGGGCCGCGGTGGATGACGTAGTTCACGCCCTGCACGGTGCCCAGCGTGTCGCCATCGCTATCGGGCAGCAGGCCCAGCAGGTTGGGGGCGATGCTGAGCAGCGGTTGCCCGATGGCCTGCTTGGCTTCGATACCCAACGCCGTGGCCAGCCGCTGGTTGATGGCCTCCACGCGGCCCTGCGCATCCAGCGCGACCACACCGTCACGCAAATGCTGCAGCAGGTTGTCGAGCCGCTGGCGGCGCAGCGTTTCGCGGCGCGTGGCCTGCACGACTTCCAGCGCGGTATCGAACGCGGCACGCACGGAGTCACGCGAATACAGAAACACGGCGTTCATGCCGGCCTGCGTCGCCAGGTCCGTCACCAAGCCGGGGCCGACCACCACGCCCACGCCGCGGTCGCGCAGGTCGAGCACGCAGCTCTCTGCACCCTGGCGCGAGGTGTACGAGGCAAACACCACGTCCATGCCATAGGCGGCGACAAAGCGGCGCACCTCCTCGGGCGTGTCGCCATGGGTGACGAGCGCCACCGATTCCGCATCGCGCCGGGCGCGGGCCAGCGCGTGCATCACGTCAAAACCCGTCGGGTTGATGACGACCACGGGCAGCGACAGACGCGGCTTCAGATAAGCGCCGTTGGACCCGCCCGCCACCACCACGTCAGGACGATCGGCGCCGGCGGCCTCGATCTCGCGCACGATGTCTTCAAAGCCGCGCGTGATGACGCGCAGTTCGGCGCGGTCGTTGTACTCGGCGGCAATGTCGAGGAAGAGATCGCTCAGGCGGCTGATGCCGCAGGCCCAGATGCGGGGGCGGTCGGTCAGGTCGGTTGCGGTGGGGCTCATGGTGCGGTGCAGCCAAGAAAGGGCGATCCGGACATTATGCGCCGTGCGTTTCTATATTGAAATCGCGAATTTCATTTCTGAAACCATGTGCGCGCTGACGCCAACGTCACATTCATACAAATCAAAGGGTTACGTCCGCCCACGCGGGTGGCGCGCTTCCTGCTCTCTTGAGCCGTTCTTTTTGGAGCCTTCATGAGCACAACGCAACGACACCTCACCAGCGCCGGCGCCAAATTCCGTGCCGCCGTGGCTGAATCCCAACCGCTGCAAGTAGTGGGCGCCATCACAGCCTACGCCGCCAAGATGGCCGAGCAGACCGGCTTCAAGGCCGTGTACCTGTCGGGCGGCGGCGTGGCGGCCAACTCGCTGGGCATTCCGGACCTGGGCATCAGCACGATGGAAGACGTGCTGATCGACGCCCGCCGCATCACCGACGCCGTGCAGATCCCGCTGATGGTCGACATCGACACGGGCTGGGGCGGCGCCTTCAACATCGCACGCACCATTCGTTCGTTCATCAAGGCCGGTGTGGCCGCCGTTCACCTGGAAGACCAGGTTGGTCAAAAGCGTTGCGGCCATCGCCCCGGCAAGGAAGTCGTTTCCACCGACGAGATGGTCGACCGCGTGAAGGCCGCCGTGGACGCGCGCACCGATGACGATTTCGTCATCATGGCCCGCACTGATGCGGCCGCCTCCGAAGGCATCGACGCCGCCATCGAGCGCGCCGTCGCCTACGTGGAAGCGGGCGCCGACATGATCTTTCCGGAAGCCATGAAGACGCTGGACGACTACCGCCGCTTCAAGGCCGCCGTGAAGGTGCCCATCCTGGCCAACCTGACCGAGTTCGGCAGCACGCCGCTCTTTACCACCGACGAACTGCGTAGCGCCAACGTGGATATCGCGCTGTACTGCTGCGGCGCCTACCGCGCGATGAACGCAGCGGCACTCAACTTCTATCAGACCGTGATGCGTGACGGCACCCAGAAGGCGGCCGTGGAAACCATGCAGTCGCGCGCCGATCTATACCAATATCTTGGCTACCACGCGTACGAAGACAAGCTCGACGCGCTGTTTGCCGCACAGAAATAACGCCTCCGCATCCAAACCAATCCAACGCATCCAAGGAGACCACACCATGAGCGAAGCCGATAACAGCACGCCGAACGCAGGCGCCTTCAAGCCGAAGAAGTCCGTGGCCCTGTCGGGCGTGACGGCCGGCAACACCGCGCTGTGTACCGTTGGCCGCACCGGCAATGACCTGCACTACCGCGGCTACGACATCCTCGACCTGGCCGGCGCGTGCGAGTTTGAAGAAGTCGCCCATTTGCTGGTGCACGGCAAGCTGCCCAACAAGGCCGAGCTGGCTGCCTACAAGGCCAAGCTGAAGGCCCTGCGCGGGCTGCCCGCCAACGTGAAGGCCGCCCTGGAATGGGTGCCCGCCTCCGCCCACCCGATGGACGTGATGCGCACGGGCGTGTCGGTGCTGGGCACGGTGCTGCCCGAAAAGGACGACCACGCCACCCCCGGCGCGCGCGACATCGCCGACCGCCTGATGGCATCGCTCGGCTCGATGCTGCTGTACTGGTACCACTACAGCCACAACGGCAAGCGTATCGAAGTCGAAACGGACGACGACTCCATCGGCGGCCACTTCCTGCACCTGCTGCACGGCGTGGAGCCGCCCAAGTCGTGGGTCGATGCCATGCACGTGTCGCTCAACCTGTATGCCGAGCACGAGTTCAACGCATCGACGTTCACGGGCCGCGTGATTGCGGGCACGGGCTCGGACATCTACTCGGCCATCACCGGCGCGATTGGTGCATTGCGCGGCCCGAAGCACGGCGGCGCCAATGAAGTCGCCTTCGAAATCCAGAAGCGCTACGACACCCCGGACGAGGCCGAAGCCGACATCCGCCGCCGCGTGGAAGCCAAGGAAGTCGTGATCGGTTTCGGCCACCCGGTGTACACCGTGTCCGACCCGCGCAACAAGGTCATCAAGGAAGTGGCGCGCAAGCTGTCGAAGGAAGCCGGCAACACCAAGATGTTCGACATTGCCGAGCGCCTGGAAACCGTGATGTGGGACATCAAGAAGATGTTCCCCAACCTAGACTGGTTCAGCGCCGTGTCGTACCACATGATGGGCGTACCGACCGCGATGTTCACCCCGCTGTTCGTGATCGCGCGCACGTCCGGCTGGGCCGCGCACATCATCGAGCAACGCATCGACAACAAGATCATCCGTCCGAGCGCCAACTACACCGGCCCCGACGACCTGAAGTTCGTACCGATCGGCAAGCGCCCGTAAGAAATAGGAAAGAAGAAAGGAGCGTCAACACAAACCCACCGACGGTGTGGCCGTTGCCGTTCCTGCCCTAGATGGCGCCTTGAATTTCTGTAAGCGGGCGGAAAAAAGAAGGAGGCTTGTCCGAGCGAAGCGAGTTTGCCTCCTTCTCCGCACGGTTACAGAAATTCAAGGGGAAGTCGCCATCTCGGGCGCGCCTTTCTTTGCTTACTTTCTTTGGCAAGACAAAGAAAGTGAGTCGCCCCCGGCAGGGGGAGAAACAAGGGATAGACCCACACCATGAACACAGCACACCGCAAACCCCTCCCCGGCACGTCACTCGACTACTTCGACGCCAGAGAAGCCGTCGAAGCCATCCAACCGGGCGCCTACGACAAGCTCCCCTACACCTCCCGCGTCCTCGCCGAGAATCTGGTCCGCCGCTGCGACCCGACCACCCTCACCGACTCGCTCAAGCAACTCATCGAACGCAAGCGCGATCTGGATTTCCCCTGGTTTCCGGCGCGCGTGGTCTGCCATGACATCCTGGGCCAGACCGCGCTGGTCGACCTCGCCGGCCTGCGCGACGCCATTGCCGACCAGGGCGGCGACCCCGCCAAGGTCAACCCGGTGGTGCCGGTGCAGCTGATCGTCGACCACTCGCTGGCCGTAGAGTGCGGCGGCTTCGACCCCGACGCCTTCGCCAAGAACCGCGCCATTGAAGACCGCCGCAACGAAGACCGCTTCCACTTCATCGACTGGACCAAGCTCGCGTTCAAGAACGTCGACGTGATCCCGGCGGGCAACGGCATCATGCACCAGATCAACCTGGAGAAGATGTCGCCCGTCATCCAGGCACACGACGGCGTGGCTTACCCCGACACCTGCGTCGGCACCGACAGCCACACGCCTCACGTCGACGCACTCGGCGTGATCGCCATCGGCGTGGGCGGCCTGGAAGCCGAAAACGTGATGCTGGGCCGCGCCTCGTGGATGCGCCTGCCGGACATCGTCGGCGTGGAGCTGACCGGCCAGCGCCAGCCCGGCATCACCGCCACCGACATCGTGCTGGCGCTGACCGAATTCCTGCGCAAGCAAAAGGTGGTGGGCGCCTACCTCGAGTTTTACGGCGAAGGCGCATCCAAGCTCACGCTGGGCGACCGCGCCACCATCTCGAACATGGCCCCCGAGTACGGTGCCACCGCGGCAATGTTCTCGATTGACGACAACACGCTCGACTACCTGCGCCTCACGGGCCGCAGCGACGAGCAGGTCAAGCTGGTCGAGACGTATGCCAAGACCGCGGGCCTGTGGTCCGACACGCTCAAGAACGCCGAATACGAACGCGTGCTGCGCTTCGACCTGTCGAGCGTGGTGCGCAACATGGCCGGCCCGTCCAACCCGCACGCACGTGTGGCGACGACCGAACTGGCCGCCAAGGGCATCGCCGGCAAGTGGGAAGACACGCCGGGCCAGATGCCCGATGGCGCTGTCATCATCGCGGCCATCACGAGCTGCACGAATACCAGCAACCCGCGCAACGTGATTGCCGCCGCGCTGCTGGCGCGCAATGCCAACCGCCTCGGCCTGACCCGCAAGCCGTGGGTGAAGAGTTCGCTGGCGCCGGGCTCCAAGGCCGTGGAGCTGTATCTGGAAGAAGCCGGCCTGAAGCACGAACTGGAAAAGCTCGGCTTTGGCATCGTCGCGTTTGCCTGCACCACCTGCAACGGCATGAGCGGCGCGCTGGACCCGAAGATCCAGCAAGAGATCATCGACCGCGACCTGTACGCCACGGCCGTGCTGTCGGGCAACCGCAACTTCGACGGCCGCATTCACCCGTATGCCAAGCAGGCGTTCCTCGCATCGCCGCCGCTGGTGGTGGCCTATGCGATTGCGGGCACCGTGCGTTTCGATATCGAGCGCGACAGCTTCGGCACCGATGCCAACGGCAAACCCATCCTGCTGAAAGACCTGTGGCCGACCGACGAAGAGATCGACGCCATCGTGCGCGCATCGGTCAAGCCGGAGCAGTTCCGCAAGGTGTACATCCCGATGTTCGAGCAGCGCAGCACGTCTGTGGCCAATGTGAGCCCGCTGTACGACTGGCGCCCGCAGAGCACCTACATCCGCCGCCCGCCCTATTGGGAAGGCGCGCTGGCCGGCGAGCGCACGCTCAAGGGCCTGCGTCCGCTGGCCGTGCTGGGCGACAACATCACGACGGACCACCTCTCGCCCTCCAACGCCATTCTGGCCAGCAGCGCCGCTGGTGAATACCTCGCCAAGATGGGCCTGCCGGAAGAAGACTTCAACTCGTACGCCACGCACCGCGGCGACCACTTGACCGCCCAGCGCGCGACGTTTGCCAACCCCACGCTCATCAACGAAATGGCCGTGGTGGATGGTGTGGTGAAGAAAGGCTCGCTGGCGCGCATCGAGCCCGAAGGCAAGGTCACGCGCATGTGGGAAGCAATCGAAACCTACATGGACCGCAAGCAGCCGCTGATCGTGATTGCCGGCGCCGACTACGGCCAGGGCAGCTCTCGCGACTGGGCTGCAAAGGGCGTGCGCCTGGCCGGCGTAGAAGCCATCGTGGCCGAAGGGTTCGAGCGCATCCATCGCACGAACCTGATCGGCATGGGCGTGTTGCCGCTGGAGTTCAAGCCCGGCACCACGCGCCTGACGCTCGGCATTGACGGCACCGAAACCTTTGATGTGATCGGCCAACGCAAACCGCGCACGGACCTCACGCTCGTCATCCACCGCAAGAACGGCGAACGTGTCGAAGTGCCCGTCACCTGCCGCCTGGACAGCGACGAGGAAGTGTCGATCTACGAAGCCGGCGGTGTGCTGCAGCGCTTTGCGCAGGACTTTTTGGAATCGAACAAGGAAGCAGCATGAGCCACCCGGCGCAAGTGAAGATTCCCGCCACCTACATGCGTGGCGGCACCAGCAAGGGCGTATTTTTCCGTCTGCAAGACTTGCCGTTGCCAGCGCAGCAACCCGGCGCTGTGCGCGACGCGCTGCTCTTGCGCGTGATCGGCAGCCCCGACCCGTACGGCAAGCAGATCGACGGCATGGGCGGCGCCACGTCGAGCACCAGCAAGACGGTCATCCTGAGCAAGAGCACGCGCCCCGACCATGACGTGGATTACCTCTTCGGCCAGGTCTCCATCGACAAGCCGTTCGTCGACTGGTCGGGCAACTGCGGCAACCTCTCTGCGGCGGTTGGTCCGTTCGCCATCAGCAACGGTCTGGTCGATGCGAGCCGGGTGCCGCAAAACGGCATCGCCATCGTCCGCATCTGGCAGGCCAACATCAGCAAGACCATCATTGCGCACGTGCCCATCACCAACGGCGCGGTGCAAGAGACGGGCGACTTCGAACTGGACGGCGTGACGTTCCCGGCGGCCGAAGTGCAACTCGAATTCCTCGACCCGGCGGCAGAAGAAGAGGGTGACGGGGGCGGCGCGATGTTCCCCACCGGCAACCTCGTCGACGATCTCGACGTGCCCGGCGTCGGCACGCTCAAGGCGACCATGATCAACGCGGGGATTCCCACGATCTTCCTCAACGCAGAGGCCATCGGCTACACCGGCACCGAGCTGCAGGACGCCATCAACGGCGATGCGAAAGCGCTGGCGATGTTCGAGACCATTCGGGCGCACGGCGCGGTGCGCATGGGCCTGATCAAGACCATCGACGAAGCCGCCACGCGGCAGCACACGCCCAAGGTGGCGTTCGTCGCACCGCCGAAAGACTACGTGGCATCGAGCGGCAAGAAGGTCGGCGCGGGCGATGTCGATCTGCTCGTACGCGCGTTGTCGATGGGCAAGCTGCACCACGCCATGATGGGCACGGCCGCGGTCGCCATCGGCACGGCAGTCGCCATTCCAGGAACGCTGGTCAACCTGGCAGCGGGCGGTGGAGAACGTGGCGCGGTACGCTTCGGGCATCCGTCCGGCACCCTGCGCGTGGGCGCGGAGGCCAAGCGCGTGGACGGCGAATGGACGGTCACCAAGGCCATCATGAGCCGCAGCGCGCGCGTATTGATGGAAGGCTGGGTGCGCGTGCCGGGCTAAAGGCTGAACACGCGTGCAAAGCAAAACCGCCGCATCCGGCTGAGGGCTGGATGCGGCGGTTTTCTTTTCTTTTTTTGGAGGGGACTCAGGTTGCGCCGGTGTTCTTCATGCCGAGCACCTCGATCGGCGCAATGTCGGGTGGTGAGGCCAGCAACTCGGCCGCATTCGCCATGAGCGCCTTGGCAATCGGGCCGTCGAGATGTGCCTGGCGATCCTGCTCGCTGGCAAAGGCATCGAAGATGCCGAAGACATTGGGGGCAATGCGCAGCGCAAACCAGATGGGTGTGGTCGCTTCCTGGTTGGCCATTTGCAGACCGGCGGAAAGGAAATCGGCCACTGCCTGCTCTTTGCCCGGTTTGGCGGTCAGCCGGGCGAACAATGCGTACTGGATCATTGAAGTCTCCTGATGCGCGCGGGGGGACGCGCAGTCAGGCGTAATGTATGCCGAAAAACGGCAAGCCGCGTCATACGAACATGCTTAAGCGCCGTTCCGCACGCAACAGGAGCGGCTCGATGACGGGCCAGGCGCACAAGCCAGCCCGTCATGTTGCGCACGCTCAGTGATGCAATGCGCTGCCCACTGTGGTCAATGCGCCGCCCACAGCCCCCGTGACGGGTGCAAGCGGCGTCGCAGCCCCGGTGGACGTCAGCGACGTGCCGACGGTGGTGACAAGCGAGCCGACAGGCGCAGTCGCACCCCCAGCCGTCGTGCCGCCCCCGGCGGCGCCGCCCAGTGCGCCCGTCACGCTGCCCAGCGGATTGCTGCCACCGCCCACGCCTCCCACGCCGCCCAGTGCGCCGGTAATCGGTGCCAGCGGGTTGGCCGACGCTGCGCCGCCCGGCGTGGAGGTCACCCCGCCCAAGGCGGCCACCGTGTTGCCTGTGGCGGTCACCACACCGCCCAAACCGGAGACGACCGGGGCGTTGGTCGCCGTCAGCGACGTGCCGACATTCGCTACGCCGCCGCCCACCGTTTGCAGCAGGTTGGTTGCCGGAGCGCCCAGGCCCGTTGCGTTACCCAGTGTCTGCGTAGCGCTGGTCACCTGCGAGGTGAGCGGCACCACGGTCGAGCTGAGTTGCTGCGTGACCTGTTCCACCGGCCCGCTCGACAAGCCCGTGCCGAGCGTGCCGCCCGCACCGGCCACCGCCTGCCCAACCTGCGAGACCGCCCCGCCCACCGGTGATGTCACCGGCGAAAGCGGCTGCAGCGGCCCTGAACCGAGACTGCTGACAAGGGCACCCGTGGCATCGACGGTGTTGCCCGCTTGCGTCACCACGTTGCCGGTGCTCGATACCGTGGTGCCGATCGGGTTCGGGTTGGTACCAATGCTGCCCAGGCCCGACTGCACGCCGGTGCCCAGCGCCGACACCGTTTTGCCTACGTTGTCGACCACGTTGCCCAACCCCGACGCCCCGGGCAGATTGCTGCCGCCGATGGTCGAACCGAGCCCGCTGATGGCACCGCCTGTGGCCGTCAGCACGCCGCCACCCTTGTTGGCCACGTCGCCGGCGGGCGTGGTGGAGGCGGTGGGCGTCGTGCCGCCAGAGCCGTTGGAACCGGAGCCACCGCCACCATTGTTGGCCGAACTGCCGCCGCTGCCAGTGGTGCCGCTCATGTCGCCCGAGCCCGAACTGGCGCAACCGCCCAGTACAAGCAGGCCGGCCAAGGCCGCCGAAACCAGGGTCCCTCGTTGCACTGTCTTCATCTCTGTCTCCCGTTTCAAATATGCGCTTGATAATGCGCGGCCCCGCCCTACTCGGTGTTTTATCGGTGCACCTCCAGATTAACTGGATGGCACGATCAAATTAAGTCTATTAACCAATGCGGCGTCAATTGCAAACATTGTCAAACGCCTAAAACCCTCGTCATGACGACACTCTGCGTCAGAAGATCCCCGCCCCACGCGGTGCCAGCATGGCGCAAAGGTTCGCGCGCTGACGCACTCGGACGATTATGTTTGAAGGTCTTGCTCTAAATTACCCAAAATGAGTTAAATCCACGGTCCGGTGTTATCTCGAAGCCATTCGTAAAAATGGGGGCACGGCATTGAAAGCCCTGGGGCGCGTTGCGGCACGCTCGCATCAAGGCGATGGCGTTCGATGACGATGTGGCGCACCGGTACTGCGTCGATGAAGTGATCGTGGTGACGCGCCATCACGCTCGCGCGGCGCAGGCTGGCGCGAATCGCCAGCGCGATGTTTAAGCCAATCAACCGCTGCGCCGCGTCAGCCGAGCCGGACTTGCGCCACGGCTTCGCGCCATTGCGAGAACCGCAGGGCGCGCGCCTGCGCATCGCCATCGTCGCGCCCGTAACGCAAGGCGACATAGCCTGCGGCGGCATTGCGCAAGGCCTGCGCCGCTTGCGGAAACTGCGCGGCAGCACGCTCGGCGTAGGCCATCGGGCCTTCGGCAGCGCCGCGCGTGCAACCATGTCGCGCCAGCCGGTCACACAACCGCTGCCACTGGGCCTGCACGGGGTCAGGCTTGGGCTTGCGCTGCTGCCAGAGGAGCGGCAGCGCAGCGAGCAGGAACAAACCCGACACGCCCCATAGCACCGCTCGCGGGTCTGCCGCATCGAGCCCCAGCCACGCGAACAGGCGCGCCTGGCGGTTGCGGTCGTAGCCGAGCACCCAGCTGTTCCAGCCGCTGATCAGGCCATCCAGCCCCCAGCGCACGCTGCGCAGCCAGCCGGGTTCTTCTGCGCGGCGCGAGCGGAATTCACTCGCGGGCACGGCGGCGGCCAGGCCACGTTCGACGCGTTGCGGCGCGACGGCGGCGGTGGGGTCCACGCGCACCCAGCCGCGCCCGTCGAGCCACACCTCAGCCCAGGCATGTGCATCGGACTGGCGCACGATGATGTCGCCGCTGACGGCGTTCACCTCGCCGCCGAGGTAGCCCACCACCACACGCGCGGGCACGCCCGCGGCACGCATCAGGAACACGAAGCTGCCCGCGTAGTGCTCGCAGAAACCGCGGTGCGTGCGGAACAGGAAATCGTCGATCTGCTGATCCTGCAGCGGTTCGGGCTCAAGCGTGTAGGCAAACGGTGCGCTGCCAAACAGCTTGAGTGCGGCCGATACGCGCTGGGCAGGCGGCAGCTCTGCCCATTGCGCTGCCAGCGCACGCGCTTGGCCGTTACCCGGCGGCAACGCCAGCGCCATCTGCTGCGTGAGGGGGTCGAGCGGGCGGGCGTCGTCGGCGCGATTGCGCTCCGGCAGCCGCGAGCGCGCGTGATACCGCACACGCTGGTCGACCGGTTGGGTGCTGATGAACTCGCCGTCGATGCTGCGCCCGGTGCCGTCGCGCGCCTCGATCGACTGGCCGCGATCGAGCGCAAACAGCCAGCGCTGGCGCGTCGGTTCCAGCGTGATGTTGTAGTCGAACACGCCGGGCGCGCCGCCAGTTGCGTCCGCAGAATTGGGTACGCTTTCAGCTGCGGGACGTTGCCGCATCGACGCGGCCGTCCACGTCTGGCCATCGAAACGCCACAGCACCATGCCGCGCCAGTAGAGCGTATCGAGCGGTGGCGGCACGCCGGCAAAATCGACGCGGAAGGCAAGCTCATCTGAGAGGATCAACTGGCCCACGGAGCCGGGCGCCATGCGGTCCGACAGTCCGCTGACGGCGGTGTCGGCAGTTTGCGGCAGGCGCCACAGCGGATGATCCAGCCGGGGAAACAGCAGGAACAGCAAGGCCGCGCACGGCAGACCCATGAGTACCAAACGCGCCAGCACGCGGGCCGGCGACACGCGCGCACGCGCCTGCGGATGCAGCAGCAACAGCCAGTTGCGCAACAGCAGCGCCACGGTTGCCAGCATGGTGGCGGCCAGCCACGGCGGCTGGTCGAACAGCACCTGCGAGAGCAGCAGGAAACAGCACAACTGCGTAACCAGCACGCCGTTGCGCACCGTGTGCGATTCCATCAGCTTGAGCACGAGAAACGCGCCAAGCAGCGCCACCGACAAGTCCCGCCCGATGTTTCCGCCGGTGCGCATGGCGAGTGCCAGCGTCACGACAAGCGTTGCCACGCCCGTCAGCCCCAACACCCATTTGCCAGGCAACGGCGCGCGCCGTACCCACAACAACGCGCGCCAAAGCAGCAGCACACCGAACACGGCGCACGTCAGCAGCGGCAGGGCACGCAGCAGCGGCGCGAGCACGACGGCAAGCTGGGCGATCAGCCAGCCGTGCTCGCGGTGGGTCAGCGCACGGGCCGAGCCAAAGGCGGCCGCTTCGGTGCCGATGGTGGCAGTGGTCATGTGGCTTCGCCTTCGGCTTCCGGCATCGCAGGCTTACCCCACAACGCCAAGGCACGCAAACACGCATCCCGATGCGCGAGCCCACGTGCCGGTCCGATGACAACGCCAGGCAGGCTCAGCGTGTATTCGGGCTCATCGCCGGCGGGCGCGTGCTCGGCCGCCAGTACCCAGGCGCACAGGCGCGACAGGCGTTGTTCAACGTTCATCGACGGTGGCAGCGCTTCCCACGCGAGCACGCATTGCGCGTGGCGGACTTGCTGGCCGGTGCGGCTCATCCAGGTGTCGAGCCGCGCGCTGTGCTTCCACGCAATGCTGCGCAGCGCGTCACCGGGGCGGTAAGTGCGCAACTGGTCTGCGGCTTCTTCGACGTGGGTGCGGGCGGCGCGCGTGTCGTCTTCGTCGCCAGGGTCCGGCGCAAAGCTCGCGGGCAGCGGCGGCGCGGAAGGTTCCGGGGCCGGATAGACGAGCAAGGTCAGCGGTGCATCGGCATAGCTCCACGCGCGAAACAGGCCGAGCGGAAAACGCGTGGATACCGTCAGGCGCGGCAACTTGAACCAACCGCGCGGCTGATCGGCGAAAGACAACGCGGCCACGATGGCGTCCTGCGCATCGAGCGAGGTTTCCACCGCGGCGGCTTGCGCGGCGCTCACATCCACACCCACGCGCGCCCACGGGGTGACGTTGGCCAACGCCACGCCCACGTTCAACGCATGGCCAGCAAACACCGCTTCGCCCGCCGCGCCGCGCACTTCCAGATCAACAAGGTTGCGATGCGTGTGCCACATGGCGGACGCGCCCACGCCGGCCAGCACGAAGGTCAGCAGAAAACCCAGGCTCACGTTGTAGTTGAGCGAGGTGAGCAGCATCACCACCAGCAGCAGCGCAAAGCCGCCGCCAGCCGCAGTGGGTAGGATGTAGACGTGATTGCGGTCCAGGCGGATGCGGCCTTCGCGTGGCGTGCGCGGCCGCTGCAGAAAGCGTTGCACGCGTGCCCGTGCAAAGCGCACGCCCGGCAGCAGCGCCAGGCCAGCACAGAGCAGACGCAGCGGTGCCAGCAGCAGAGACGTGATCCGCGCGATGGCGCTCTGCGCTCAG